>OFTY01000184.1_pt1 | contig 66060 bp, 64 predicted proteins | sample 1775061 | NCBI WGS metagenome assembly OFTY01 (sample SAMN08195773, study PRJEB24354) | sludge metagenome | isolation source: sludge from phenol fed wastewater aerobic bioreactor B | place: India: Nagpur | collected 2016-09-16 | reverse complement strand
GGAGTGGGATCGTCCGGCACGATGGACGGCGCGTCGGGTGTGGGTGGCGCGGCTGTGCCCAAAGGGTTGGTAGCTGGTCCCTGCACCATGTCCGCGATGCGGCGGTGTTGTTCGGTGACCGCGCCAGCGGCTGTGCCGGTCGTGGCGGGTGTCGATTCGTTCTCGGCCACGGCCGGTCAGTCCTGCCCATTGCAATACATGCGATCGCCGGCGCTGTTCACCTCACGCTTCACCATTGCCCCATCCGTCGCCGAGAAGCGGCGGTCGGCAGTCTTCTCCACGCCTAGCGTCCAGCATGCCGATTCGGGCGCGGCAGAGAACGCGTAGCACCCATCCAGGCGACGCCGGAGCGGCACCAGCGCTTTGAGAATGCCCGCGCCGCAGAGGAAAGGCACACGAGTGAGAAGATTCAGCGCTTGGAGGCCCATCGGAACCCGGCCGGATGAGCTGGCGGCGAGGCTTTCAACTAACGCCGCAGCGAGAAATTCGTCGAGAAGGAAGCGACTCGCCATCACATCGCCTCCTCGCGCCGCGCGGCCACGCTGGCCTCCGCGGTGGAGCGGTGGGTGCGTGAGCGCGCCCAGGCCAGCACGGTCGAGGGGGCGTAGCGGACCGCCTTGCCAAGCTTGGAATATGGCGGCCCATCGCCGCGAATCCGCATTTTGGCCAGCGTGATCGGTGCAAGGCCAACCAATGCCGCGGCCTCAGCCGAGGTGATTAGGTGCTCATGTTGGGCCGCGCTGACCGCCTCGGCGGGTTGGGTGGTCTTGGGAGAAGAGGACATTTGGTTGCTCCGCGCTAATTCCGGAAATCGGAAGGTGCGGAGAGCATTCGCTAGAATCGGCGCCCAAAAAATATCGGCAGAGAAATACATCGTCAGGATTATCGCGTGGATTTTTCCGCCGGGATTTCCTGGTGCTCAACGAGATGACTAAGACCGAGCGCAAGCAGTCGTTCTTCGATCATTCCCCTATCCGCGTTCCGCGGCCTGCCTGCTCTGGTCCAGGCATCAGATCCCAGGTCTCTAACGACACGCCCTTTCAGGTCACGAAAGACAGCCAAAGTGAAATATCCACCTTCGGCAGCGGCGCGTGCTGCAACGTGGTCCATCAAAACCAAGTCCGACAGAAGCCTTAACCCCGGGCTCCAGCCGATGATACGGCGGAGTTCCTTCTCCGCGACCTTCTCGGCGATGAAAGCTTGAGCTGCGGTGTGCTGAGCGAGGGGAAAGGCGCCGCGCACGCCGGCGGCATCGAAGAGCACATCTTCCACCACATAATGAAAGCCCGGGACAGCGCCGGCCGCACGCGCAAGCTGGCGCTCAGCCTGCATGGACCGACGCCCCCCGATATCCGACGCAGGAAAGGCCCTTGCCGACCGCACCACGAGCGGGCCGACGTAAGGAGCATCCCCAAGGCTCCAATCGCCAATCACCCCAACGCTTGGCTCATCATCGATGATTTCGAGGTCCAGCCATTCGACGGCAAGGATGTCTCGGCGGCGTCCCTGGTCCATGGCGCTGGCAATGACCCGTCCTTCTCTGAGCGCTTCAAGAAGGCGCCCGATGGTTCCAGCCGAGCGGTGGTAACCCGCGAGAACACGCGCATCGAGGACCTTTCCCCCATGCACCCAGCATAGTGCCTCGTCCAGCGTCCAGGGCGCGCCAGCGGTGGAGGGCTTCGCCTTGCTCATCGCCAGCCGAACCCGCGATTACGCCAGAACGCCACGAGGGGCGAGATGGAGCGAGCCCCACCCCAATACGCGGGCCAATCCGGCGAGACGCCGAAGCGCGCGGTGATGAGCACCTCCCCCGCTTCAGGACTGGAGCGCACGGGAAGTTTCAGGGGCGGGATATCTGCGCACCAGGTGGCGAGCGCGTCCGCCGCCATGGCGCGCGCTTCGTGCCGCCCGCGGCCGAATGTGATGCACCCTGGGCAATCCCGGAAAGTCACATTCCACCATGGCCCTTCACGCTCGAGCTTGGCGAAATAGCGCGCTGGCGTGCCTTCGATCCACGACCGTCTACACCTCTCCATCTGCGCCTCCGGCCGCAAGCCGCACTCCGGGCCCGCCGGCGAGGGAGGCTTCGCCAGCGCCGAGGAAGGAGACACCAGCCGCTTCGAAGGCCTTTCGGAGCGCATCCAGCGTTCCGACCCGCACAGCGAGAAGCGGACCCTGCATCGCCTCGAGGCGCTTGATCGAAGGCAGAGACACCCCTGATCTCTCGGCGAGATCCCGTTGCTCCCATCGAAGCGCGGCTCGGGCGGCCCGGATCTGCTCCGCTGTCGTCACCATAATTATCCTCAAAGTTTAACTTTATATGCCTCAGGAATTTACGCCGCGCCGCAAATATTGCACCTTAGGGATAACAAGATAATCCCTGAGGAGCAATTAGATTGGCACATATCGAAAGGCGAAGCTGATGCGCCGGGCCTGGGCTCTACTCCGCCTGTCCATGCAGCCCTTCGCCCGCCCGGCCTTCGCGGACTGCCTTCGCCAGGCCTGGGCCGAGGCGAAGGCCGCGCCAGTGACGCCGCTGGACCGGCTGCAGCGCGCTTCGGCCGGCATCGGCGCCATCACCGCCGGCATGGCGCGTGATGAGGTGATCCGTCGCCTGGAAGGCGCGCTCACCGTGGCCCGCAGCCGCGCGGCCCAATACAGCCGCGCCGGCGCGCCGCGGAACTGGAGCGAGGGCAAGCACCGCTCCGCCGAGACGCTTCCGGTCTCCCGCACCCCGGCGCACCAGTGTACGGCGCTGGCGATGCTCACCGCGAAGCGCTCAGGCGCCTGCCGCCGCGACATTCCGCCTTCAACGGCGGCAACCACCCGCTCCCGCAGGTCCAAAGAGAGCGTCTTGGCCATTCATGCCTGCCTCCCTCTCCGGCAGGGAGCGTGAATCAGAACGCGTCCTCTTTGGGGATCCAATCCGAGTCAAAACGTGAGGAAAGCGCTCTAATCTCCCAAGTAGTGGCAGTGCCGTATTGGGCCTGCCACCGGAGAGCAGCCCGGCGGCGGAGAAAACCGCGATGGACCGGGATCGGTATGGGGCGTCCGCGGCGCGGGGTCCTCAGTCGTAGCGGAAGGCACGCATGAGCTGATCTTCGATCGGCTTCATGAGGTAGGTGACGGCGGTGCGGGCGCCGGTCTGGATGAAGGCCTCCACCGGCATGCCGGGGACAAGGGGCTTACCGGCGAGCTTTTCCTCTTCGCCGGCCTGAAGGGCGATGCGCGTCACATAATAGGACAGGTTGGTCTGGGAATCGCGGGTGAGGTCGGCGGAGATGCGGGTCAGCGTGCCGGCAAGGTCCGGCGTGGTCGCCGAGTCGAAGGCGGAGAAGCGCAGCAGCACCGGCTGGCCGAGCTTCAGCCGGTCGATGGTCTGCGGCTCGACCCGCGCCTCGATGACGAGGCGGTCACGCTCGGGCACGATGAGCATGATCTGCTCGCCCGCGCTCACCACGCCGCCGATAGTGTGTACCGCCTTCTGATGCACGATGCCGTCCTGCGGGGCGCGCAGCTCGATGCGTTTGAGCTGGTCGAGGGCCGCCACCCGCCGCTCGGCGAGGTCGGCGAGCCGGGCATCCACCTCACGCAGCTCGGCGGCCACCTCGCGGCGCTGGTCCTGGTCGATCTGGATGATCTGCAGCTCGGTCTCAGTTATGCGGCCCTTAGCCCGGGCGATCTCGGCGACAAGCTGGCCCGCCTCGCCGGAGAGGCGCGCTGCCTCGCGCTCCAGGCTGGTGAGGCGGGACAGGGCGATGAGGTTCTTGGCATAGAGCTTACGTACCCCGCCGAGTTCCTGCTCGATGAGGCGGATCTGCTCGTGCTTGGAGACGTTCTGGGCATCGAGCCCACCGATCTCCTCGCGGATCTGGGCGATGCGCTCCTTGAGCTGGGAGACCTGCCCCTCCCGCGCCACCCAGCGCGAACGGAACAAGGTAGTCTCGCCCGCGAGGATGCCGGCGATGGCCGCCAGCCCGTCCGCGTCGCCCTCGGGGGCCGCGAGGGCGGGCGGCGGAACCATCTCGGTTCGGCCGTCGCGTTCAGCTTCCAGGCGCGCCTTGCGGGCGGCGAGCTGGTTGCGCTGGTTATCGATCATGCCGAGATTGGCACGAGCGGTGGTCTCGTCGAGCCGCACCAGCACGTCGCCGGCCTTCACCCGGTCACCGTCGTTCACATGGATGGCGCCGACGATGCCGCCGGTGGGATGCTGGATACGCCGCACATTGCTCTCCACCACCACCTGGCCGGCTGCGATGACCGCCCCCGAGAGCGGCGCGGTGGTGGCCCACACCCCCACAGTGCCGGCCAGCACCGCGAGCACCGCAAGGCCGGTGCACGCGGTCAGAAGGATGTCGCGGAACGGATCGCGGAGCGGGGTCTGGTCCATGGCGCGGCTTCTATCCCACCCGTTCCACCGGCCTCCGGGGCCTGGCGGCTCCGGCCTGGGGGTGTGCGGTCGCCGTGCCGTCGCGCCCGGCAAGGGCCGTGCGCAACACCTCCTCCTTGGGTCCGAACGCCACGACCTGCCCGCGTGCCAGCGCCAGCACGAGATCGGTGGCAGCGAGCGCCGCCGGACGGTGGGCGATGACGACGCAGATGCCGCCGCGCGCCCGCACTCCGGCGACGGCGGTGGTAAGCGCCGCGTCGCCCTCTGCATCGAGGTTGGCGTTAGGCTCATCGAGCACCACCAGGAAAGGATCGCCATAAAGCGCGCGGGCCAGTGCGAGCCGCTGGCGCTGGCCGCCGGACAGGGTCGAGCCGCTTTCGCCAATGCGGGTGGCAAAGCCCTCCGGCAGGTGCACGATCATCCCATAGGCTCCGGCCGCCTTAGCCGCGGCAATGACGGCCTCCTCGTCCGCGGCGGGATCGAAGCGGGCGATGTTCTCCGCCACCGTGCCGTCGAACAGCTCCACGTCCTGAGGCAGGTAGCCGATCATGGCGCCGCGCGCCGCGTCGGGCCACTGGTCGAGAGTGGCGCCGTCGAGCCGGAGCTCGCCGCGCAGTACCGGCCACACCCCCACCAACGCCCGCGCCAAGGTGGACTTGCCCGAAGCCGAAGGGCCGATGACGCCCAGCGCATGGCCGGCCTCAAGGGTGAGGCTCACGCCCTGGACGATGGCGGCCATGCTGCCCGGCGCCGCCACGCTCACCTGGTCGAGGGCGAGCTTCTGGCGCGCCCGTTCGGGGGTGACAGGCCGGGCCCTGTCCTCCGCCGTCAGCGCCGCGCAAAGCCGCTGCCAGCCCTGCCGGGCGGCGAGAAACGGACGCCAGGAGGAGATGGCGAGCTCGATCGGCGCCAGCGCCCGGCTCGCCATCACCGAGGCGGCAATCATCACGCCGGGCGAGGCCTCTCCCTCGATCACCAGCCAAGCGCCGAGGCCGAGCATGGTCGACTGCAGCATGAAGCGCAGCACCTTGGAGAGGGCGCCGAGGCCGCCGGCGATGCCCGCGGCGCGCTGCTGCGCGGCGAGGTGCTCGGCCGCCTTGGCCTCGAAGCGCGCCACCAGGCGCTGACCCATGCCGTGGGCCGCCACCACCTCGGCATTGCGCCGGCCGGCCTCCAGCAGCACGGCGCGCTGCGCGCCGGTCTGCGCCGCCGCCCGCACCGGCGTGCGGGTGCGCCACTCGGTGAGCAGGGTGAGGCCGACCAGCAGCACCGCCCCGACCACCAGGGCACAGCCCAGCAGCGGGTGAAGCAGGAAGCAGGCGCCCACATAGAGCGGGATCCACGGCAGGTCGAACAAGGTGGTCGGCCCGAGCCCCGAGAGGAAGCCGCGCACCGTGTCGAGATCGCGGGCGAGCTGCAGCCCAGCTCCTTCCCCCCGGCCGCGCAGCGGGCCGTTCAAGATCGCCCGCCCCACCGCCGGCGAGAGCGCCTGGTCGAGCGCCACCGCCACGTCGCCGAGGATGCGCTGGCGCAGCACGTCGAACAGCCCCTGCAGCGCGTAGAGCACGATGACGATCAGCGACAGCGCCACCAGCGTCGGCACGCTGTGCGACGGCAGCACACGGTCATAGACCTGCAGCATGTACAGTGAGCCGGTCAGCATCAGCACGTTCACAACCGCCGAAAACGCCCCGACAACAAAAAAACCGTGCCGGCACGAAGAAAGTGCCCGCGTCGGAAGATCGATGGAGGAGCGGCGCGCATCGGTCTGCCTAGGAAGTGCTGGGCTGCTCATGGCGAGATCAGGCTCGGCTTGATCGTTCAGGAGGAGGGGTGAGCGCGTGGCTGCAGCGATGCCGGCGGGCCGGAGAGAAAGCGATGCCGCGCCCGCTTGGGGCGCCGGTCCGGCCCGGTGCCGGACCGGTCGTTACAAAGGGGGGAACCGGGCTTGCCCTGACGAAAAGCCCGGTTCCGTGGCGTCGGGCCGAACCTTGGTCCGCCCTTCCGCCGTTGCTAAGCCACAAGCCAGTCGGCGCTGCCGTAGATGATGTAGGCGGCGCCGGCACCGTAGCCGCCGGCGTCGTTACTGGGCGCGCCGACCAGAAGATCATCGATGCCGTCAGCGTTCACGTCGCCGGCGGACGACACGCTGAAGCCCGCCCGGCCCCCGAGGTTTTCGCCGACGATCTCGAAGCCGTCCGTGGTGTCTGAGGCATCGGCAATGGCATCAAGGTCGATGGTGCCCCGACTCGTTCCGGCCCAGCCGAAAATCACGTAAGCCGAGCCTGCGCCAGTGCCGGTGGCGCCGACGAGTATGTCGTCAATGCCATCGCCGTTCACATCACCCGCCGACGACACGCTGATGCCGGCGGCGGCGTATGCGCTCGCGCCAACGATCTTGAAGCCGTCGGTCGTGTCTGAGGCATCGGCGATGGCGTCGAGGTTGATGGTGCCCTGGCTCACTCCGGCTTCGCCGTAGATCACGTAGGCCGCGCCTGCGTCGGGGCCGCCAGCGTCGTTATATCGGGCACCGACGAGAATGTCGTCGATGCCGTCGCCATTCACGTCGCCGGCGGACGACACGCTGAAGCTGGCGAGGTCGGCTTCGGACTCACCGATGATCTTGAAGCCGTCGGTCGTGTCGGAGGCGTCGGCGATGGCATCGAGATTGATGGTGCCCTGGCTGGTCCCGGCCGTGCCGTAAATCACATAGGCAGCACCGGCGTTCGGGCCGCCGGCTTCATTCCCATAGGCCCCAATGAGAATGTCGTCGATGCCGTCGCCGTTTACGTCGCCTGCCGCAGAAACGCTATAGCCGGCGGAGTCGTCCGCAGTTTCACCGATGATCTTGAAGCCGTCGCTCGTGTCTGAGGCATCGGCGATGGCGTTAAGATTGATGGTGCCCTGGCTGGTCCCCGCCTTTCCGTAGACCACATAGGCCGCGCCGGCCTGGGCGCCGCCGGCATCATTCCCATAGGCGCCAATGAGAATGTCGTCGATGCCGTCGCCGTTTACGTCGCCGGCTGATGACACGCTGGAGCCCGCGACGTCAAAGCTTGTCTCGCCGACGATCTTGAAGCCGTCGGTGGTGTCGGAGGCGTCGGCGATAGCATTGAGATTGATGGTGCTCTGGCTGGTCCCGGCCTTGCCGTAAATCACATAGGCAGCACCGGCGTTCGAGCCGCCGGCGTCATTCGCGAGGGCCCCAACGAGGATGTCATCATAGCCGTCACCGTTCACGTCGCCCGCCGATGAAACCCTGAATCCCGCTTCATCACCGCTGACCTCGCCGAGGATCTGGAAGCCAACAGACGGGGTCAAAAAACCCGGCATGCCAGCTTCGATAGTGCCCTGGTTCATCCCGGCCTGGCCGTAAATCACATAGGCAGCCCCAGCACCGGCGGCCCCAGCGACCGAAGCAGACCGGGCACCAACGATGATATCGTCAACGCCGTCACCGTTCACGTCACCGGCCGATGACACGCTGTAACCGAGTTCGGCGACTTGCGCGGAAATGAGACCCCCGATCTTGAAGCCGTCGCTCTTGTCCGTGGCATCGGCGATATCCGCGAGGTAGATGGTGCTGGCGCCGCCGCTCCCGCCAGTCCCCTCGTCCACGTCGGTCTCGGTGAGGGTGATGACCTGGGTCTTGGTGTTGCCGGCGCTGTCATAGGCCGCGACCGACAGGCTGGCGGCATTGGCCAGCGTCTCGTAATCGTTCACCGCCGCGGCCGCGCCCGCGGCAGTGAGGCTGATCGCGCCCGATGCGGTGATGGCGAAATAGCCCTGATCATTGCCTCCGGTGATGGCATAGCCAACCACTGCCACATTGTCCGTGGCGCTCACCGTGGCGATGACCGCGCCTGCCGCCTGATTCTCCGCGTAAGAAAAGGCGCTCGGCGAGGTGAAGGTCGGGGCCGCCCGGTCGGTCACCTGGATGTTGACGGTGCCGATGCTGTTGCCGCCGCGCCCGTCGCTGGCCACATACTGGAACGAGGCGGTGCCGACAAAACCCGCCGTCGGCGTGAAGACGATGCTGCTGTGGTCCGCCGACATGGTAACGGTGCCGTGGAGCGCATTCTGCACTCCAGCGATGGACAACGCATCGCCATCGAAGTCGATGTCGTTGGCCAACAGGCTCGCCGCCGAGAGGTTGAGCGGGGTGTTGGCTCCGGCCGCTGCCGAATCGCTGACCGTATAGACCGCGTTGTTTCTGCCGTCGAGGTAAAGAGAGTAGTCATCGAATTTAAGCAGCTCGACGTCGTAGAGCGCGTCGGTGCCCATATCCCCGTCTCGCACATTGCGATCGGTAACGGTGTAATATTTGAATGACCAGAAGTCCTTTTTGGCGATCGAATAATTTTGGATCGAGCCGCCGTAAACGGCCGTGTCGAACCCGCCGCCGCCATAGATGGCATCATCGCCGCCCGCGCCCGTAAAGGTGTCGTTTCCGGCCAGACCGATGAAAACGTCGGAACCTGCCGTCCCGGACCGTGCGCCGCCCGCCGAAGTCGCAAGATAAACCGCCATTGCAGCACCCTATAGTCTGTGGTTAAGCGCATCCGGCGATTTCCGGCGACACCCCTTAGCGGAGCGCAACCCTTGTCGCCGATGCTGCGATGGCTTGGGCGGGCAACGGTCTGCGCTGGCGCACGTCCATGCGCGCTTCAACCGTGCCGAGGCCCGCCCCGCCCCCCAAAAAATGCTCAGTCTTCCAGCGAGAGGACCGGATTTCCCCTGGCAAGCGAACTGTCTGGGAAAAGCGCCGCTGCGGCATCCCCCGATTGGGGTATGCGACGGTGAAAATCTGCGTGTGAGGATGCGATGTAGTCCCGATTTAGCGGACAGGTTGGCGGCCTTTCTAAGCTTGGCTCTGGTGTGTGTGACGCCGCCATGTTGATGTCGTCACAGGCCGTATGGACCTCCTCCGGCGATCTGCCACCCAGGGCCGTGTGCGGTTGTCGTCGGTGACCCACCTGCCGATGCCGGTCCGGGCCTCGGGGCCGGTCTCGAAGGCGTTGAGGGTGATGGACTCGTATTTCAGCGACCGCCAGAGGCACTCGATGAACACGTTGTCCATCTACCGGCCGCGGCCATCCATGGAGATCCGCACGCCGGCATCCAGCAGCACCTTTGTGAAGCGCTCCCTGGTGAACTGGCTGCCCTGGTCAGTGCTGTAGGTGCCGGGCCGCCCGAACCGGGACATGGCCTCTTCCAGCGCCTCGACGCAGAAGTCGCCCTCCATGGTGTTGGACAGCCGCATGGGCCCTGAATACTCAAAAGTCATCATCATCGTGACCAGAATACCTCTATCGAGGTGATACTCCTTGCGCACCTCGGCCACGGAACAGGTGCGATCCAGGCAGTGAACGCACGTATTTGATGTGTTACTTTCAAGTCGCTATTTCGTTCAGAGTCATACGAGGTAGGTGGGGGCCCCAGATGGTAAAGCTCGGTCCAGGGTGGCGAATCTCTCCAAATGAGTTGCATGCGATTACTGCAGATCTGAATGAACGGATCGACGCCGCAGCCCTGGCGCCCGAACAGTGGGACGATGTGCTCAAGGGCGTTCAGGCCATTCTACCCGGCGTGCGTGCCGGACTGGAGGCCTGGGATGCCGAGATTGACCGACCCTTGGCGGTGGTTACCCTTGGCTGGGGGGAGCGTACCACCCAAGACTACGTCGATTACTTTGCGTCCCGCAGCCCCTGGGCACCCGTGTGGCCCCATCTTGTCGAGATGCAACCCTATCTGTCGGACCAATTCGTTCCCTTTCGCGAGCTGGAAAAGAGCGAGTTCTATACCGATTGGCTTCGTCCGGTCGGTGGAGCCGAACATGGTACGGCCATCAAGCTGCATGGTTCGAAGAAGAGCAGAGCGCAGGTGCATCTGCATTATGGCGCGGAGCACATGGAGCAAAAACACGACATTCTTTCCGCAATTCTAAAAAAGGTGGCGCCACGGATGCATGGAGCGCTGCTCGCCAATCGCGTGCTTGCGCTTCGAATGGCAGTACCGTCGAAAGGTACGATCATGGATTCACTACGCGACCCCGCTTTTCTTCTGGACGAGAAATGCAGGCTCCTTGCCGCGAACGGACCCGGCAATCTCCTCTTGCAGGAAGAAATGGTGTTGCAGGTCGGTGCACAAGACGCATTACGCCTGCGCGCTAAGGATCAACACCAACGTCTTGCCGTAGCAGTGAAAACACTCTGCCGGGCGGGCGTAAGCTACTCAGCGCCGGATCTTCTGCTCACCGATAGCGCGAGAAGTTGGACCCTGTCGCTCCTGCCCGTCGCAGGGAATGCGTTGGGTCTCGCGGCTTCGCCTATGCTGACCATGTTAGTACCGCGCTCACTTGTCTTGCTGGTCGCTCGCCCATCCGCTACCGAAGTGATCAGGCCGCAATCCAACATCGTCGCCCGGATTCCATCTAATCTCACCCCCGCCGAGCAACGCCTGCTGGAGGCCCTTTGCGAGGGTGGGACGCTCCCGCAGATTTCTACGCGGCTCGGCATCGCTTATGAGACGGCGCGCACCCAGCTCAAGAACATTTACGGCAAGACCGGCGTGAGGAGTCAGCGGGACCTCCTCTCGCTTATCATCCGCGGATACTGATACGTGAGCAACACTCGATGGATTCGCCGTGTCTGACGTCGCCCCTCTTGGCTCCGGCTGATGAGTTTTCCGAATGTAGTTCGAAGCTGAGCGCTCACCTGCAGGGGTGGCTCTCGAACCGGACGTTTTGATGGTCCGAGATGGGTCGATTCCGTTGTAAACCCTCCGCTGGGTACTCAGCGAGATCGGCACTAGCCGTGGTGGCCTCGACGTCGACGAAGATCGCGTTGTCCACGTCGATCAGATAGTTGCTCAGAGCCCTTTTGGAAATTCAGGGATGGGCCTTTCTTCTGGCCAGATTTCCGCCCATTGGGACGAGGATCATAGCCGTTGAAACGTCGATGCGGCGCTCATAGTCGCGCACGAGGCGGCGCTACCGGGTCATCCGGCCGAAGGTCCGCTCGACGACCCAGCGGCGCGGCAGGACTTCGAAGCCCTGTGCGCCATCCCGGCGGCGGATGATCTCGACGACGAAGTCGAGATCAGCGGCCTTGTCCATGAGCTTGAGCCGGTCGTCGGCGGCGTCGGCGAAAAGGTGCTTCACCCACGGCCAGCGCTTGCGGATCGCATCGAGGATCATCTGCGCCCCGGCGCTGTCGGAGATATCTGCGGTGGTCAGGTTGACCATCAGGAGCCGCCCGTCGGTGTCGACCGCGATGTGGCGCTTGCGCCCGACGATCTTCTTGCCGGCGTCGTAACCCCTGGCTTCGGCTTGCGGCGCCTTGATGGTCTGGCTGTCGATCACCGCCCCCGTCGGGCTCGCGTCGCGTCCGGCCCGCTCACGGTCGAGCATCAGTTCGACATCAGGGATGGTCTGGAACAGGAACCGGCGCGCCAGTTCGCGGAACCAGCCGTAGACCGTGCGCCAGTGTCCGAAATGGATCGGCAGCATCCGCCGGCCGCCGCCTAGGCGCACCAGATAGCGCACCGCATTGATGACTTCCCGGAATTCCACCTCGCGCGGCCGCCCCCTGCGTCCGGGAGACGGCATCAACGGCGCCATCCGCTCCCATTCCTCATCCGTCAGATCCGACGGATAGCGTTTCGTCTTCCGGGCGATCCTGACCATCCGGTCCCGCTGCTCTGCCGTCCACATCCGCAGCTTGAATCACAAGCACGCACAAACGCGAATCCCCGGATCGCGAATTTCCAAACGGGCTCTAAGAAGGCCCTCCCACGATGGTCTCCGACCCAGCGGGCAGACGGATCAACCGGCGAGAGAAACTGCGGGGTGACCTCGGTGGCCACGCCGAATGCGGCATCGTGGAGAATGGCGAGATATTTCTCAATCGCGCGTCCGGCGATTTCCCCGCTTTACCCTCGATGACCCTCTGCCGGCTGGGCTCGGCTTTGACCAGGCTGGCATCGACGGCAAAGCCTTCTCCACTGAGCGCTGGAGAAGCCTCCGATAGATAGCGGCTTCGCAATCCAACCCATCCGCCTTGAGTTCGTCGGCTCCAACAATGCCAGATTGGGGGCTGTTGCTGCGGCTGACATTTTCTTTCGGTGGCGACATGGTGGCGACACGACTGAATTTAGAACCCCGCTATCGTCTGGCGAATGTTCCAAAAAATACATAATATCAATATATTAAAATGGTCGGAGCAGCAGGATTTGAACCTGCGACCCTCTGCTCCCAAAGCAGATGCGCTACCAGGCTGCGCTATGCTCCGACGCAAGGAAAGATGGCGCCGTTCCTACATTTTCGCCAGCCCTCCCGCAAGGGGGCGCGCGGATTTCGGCGCGCAGGCAGAACGCGGCAGCATCGCTTCGACCGGGAGAGCGCGTGGCAAGGCCAGGGCCGGGCCGCCGTCACCCAGTGACCAGCGCAGGGCGACGCAATCCAACGTCAGCCGGCCCTGAAGGCCGCGATAATCCTAGGAACCGCCGGCGCCGGACGGCGCAGCTTCGCGCTGAAATGCGATGGGGCATTTCTTCTGGATGGACACCTGCTCCATAGTCTCCATCTCGCCCTTGAGGCGCGCCAGCTCCGCGGTCTGCGCGTCATCGCCGCCCACAAGAAAGGCCGCCGGCCAGAAGACGACGACAGCAACCGTCGTGGCAACGGCATCGCTGGTCGCTTTGTTGTTCTGAACACCCGTCAGAGTTACGGCGCGCGTGGAAATACGCTCCGCCTCCTGAGCCAGTTGCGTACAATTATAGCTTTGATAATTCAGTGGAGAAACATAGCTCGCCGTGACCTTTTCGGCGGATTTTGCACATCCGGCAACACAGGCGGCCCCAATGATCGCAAATAGAACCTTCTGGTACATCGCCTCCCCCTCGCGCACCTCCGCATTTATCAAAGGTTGTATTGATAGGCAAACACATTCTTAAAGATGTAGCGCGCCGAACCTCATCCGGGGCGTGCAGCGCCATGCCGCGCCGCACGCAACCGCCCCACGGGGGCGAAAGGGAAAATTCCCGCAAGGGGATGTGCGGCTCCGGTCAAGGTGGGATTATAAGGGCGCGCCCTCCGCCCTCGCGCGACGGGCATTCATTTGATCGCGCCTCTCCCACCGCCCTCGCGGCGCGCGCATTTCCGGGAGCGGCGCCCATTGAGGTGAGGACCATGGCGGAGAGTATCGGCTCGTTCCAGGTGAAGAGCATCAACGCACCCGTGGCCAACGAGCACAAGGCGCGGCTCACCTTCCAGACCAGCGAAGGGCAGGACATCTCGCTCACCTTCAATGCGGATATCCTGCGCCAGTTCGCGGTGATGCTCGGCCAGCTCTCCATGGCGCAGGAGGAACGCCGCACCGGCGAGGCCACCCCCGTGCAGGTGGACCTGAAGGTGGACCGTTTCACCATGCGCCGGGTGCCGGACTCCTCCGACGTCCTCCTGATGATCGGCACCGATGACCGCACCACCTATCGGTTCCGGCTCGATCGCACCCACCAGTCGCTCATCAAGAAGGAGCTGTACTGAGTCGCGCCGCGCCACCGGATGGCGGAAGCGGCCGCGGCATAACCCCGTCCGGCGGAGCCGTCCGGGGCAGCGACACGCGCGAAGAAACCGGCCCGGTGCAAGGGTTTGCCCGCCGGCAATCGCCAAAAGTCTCAGGCCCGTCCCGGCCTTTGGCCTTGACGCGCTGCAGCATTCCTGTCATCGAGCCGGCCACGGGGAGTAGCCACCGCCTCAGGGCGGGAGCGTGCCAACATACTCGCGGTCCGCCGCGTGGTGCGCTCAGCCGGATCATCCGGCCCGGCAAGACCGTGGTGAGACCCGCCCCAGGTGCGGTCCGCCCGGCTTCCGGCTCTGAAGAAGGCGCGCTCCCTTGTCGCTTGCTGCCCTGACCATTCTCGCATTCAGCATGTCCATCGACGCCTGGGTGGCGTCCGTCGGCCGCGGTGCCGGCATGGTCCGCCCGCGCCTGGTGGATGCGGTGCGCACCGGCGCCGTGTTCGGCTGCGTCGAGATGATCACCCCGCTCATCGGCTGGGCCGCCGGCGTCGCCGCCAGCGCCTACGTGCGCGAGGTGGACCACTGGATCGCTTTCGGCCTGCTGCTGGCAGTGGGCGGGCGCATGACCTTCCACGCCCTGCGCCGCTCGGAGGACGAGCCGCCCGTGAGCGGCCGCCGCTCGCTGCTGATGCTGCTGGCCACCGCGGTGGGAACCAGCATCGACGCCATGGCCGTGGGCGTCTCCCTCGCCTTTCTCGACGTGAACATCGTCATGGTGGCGGTCGCCATCGGGCTTGCCACCTTCGTCATGTCCACCGGCGGCGTCCTGACGGGCCGGTTCATCGGCGAGCGCTGGGGCCGCCTGGCGGAGGTCACCGGCGGTCTGGTGCTGATGGGTCTCGGCACCTACATCCTCGCCACCCACCTCGCCGGATAGCGGACGCGCGCCGCGCGGGAGGCGCGACCGTTCCTAGTGCCTGGTCTTGCCGAAGAGGTCGTGGGACACATGGTCGCCGGGCGCGATGCCAAGCTGCGCCGCGGCGCCACCGGCGATCTCCAGCACGGCGCGCACCGGCTCCCCCGAAGAGATGGTCTGGGTGGACAGCGGCGTCGTCATCTCGGCGATGCGCGCGATGGTGCCGTCCGAGCGGATGAACAGCATGTCGAGCGGGATGTAGGTGTTCTTCATCCACATGAAGACCGGCTGGTCCTCCTCGAAATCGAACAGCATGCCCTGCCGATCCGGCAGGGAGGTGCGGAACATCAGCCCGCTGCTGCGCGTCTCGGGGGTGCGCGCCACCTCGACCTCGAGCACCACCACGCCCTTCTGGGTGGCAATCTCCAGCGGCTCGAACTCAGCCGCCGCGCGGCCCGCCACGGCGGTGAAAATGCTGAGGGCGGCGAGCGCCGCCAATGTGAGACCGCCGAGGCGCGCGAGACGTCCCACCGCGTGGGCCAGATGCCGCGCGCCGCGCATCGCTGCACGCGCCGGTGAGGCCGGCAAGGCCGCAGAAGAATGCATGATCAGTGGTTCCCACCCGTGCCGGAATCGGCCTTCACCTCGGCCGCCATGCGCCCCTTGTCGCTGTCGCCGTAGCGCACCATCACGCTCTGGCCGGGGCGCAGCTCCGTGAGGCCGTGACGGCGCAGGGTCTCCATATGGACGAAGATGTCCGGCGTGCCGTCGCCCTGGGTCAGGAAGCCGAAGCCGCGCAGGCGGTTGAACCATTTCACGGTAGCCCGCTCGAAGCCGCTGGAGGGCTCGACGGTGGCCCGCGGCGGCCCGGCCGGCGCCATCGGCTGCACGGCTGTGGATAAGTCCAGCGAGAGCACCCGGAAGGCCTGCAGCCCCTTGGCGCGGCGCACCGCCTCACACACCACGCGCGCGCCCTCGATGGCGGTCTGGAAGCCATCGCGGCGCAGGCAGGTGACGTGCACCAGCACGTCCGGCCCGCCCTCGTCGGGGACGATGAAGCCGTAGCCCTTGGCCGCGTCGAACCATTTGATGGCGCCGGAAATCTCGACAAGCCCCCCCGGCTCGTCGCTCCCGTCGTTCGTCGGGTTCTCGGGCGTGCGCCCCAACCCCAGTGCGTCAGACCCCATGACTTCCCCGACCCCACGCGCACAGGAACTCTCTTCCGCGTCGGCGCAAGATAGCAAGTCGCGTTCGCTTCGCCCACCCTTTTGGGGTGGGCTTTCACGCATCGGTGGCAAACGGCGCGAGCACGTCACCGATCTCCGCATGGCAGACCAGATCGGCCATGGAATCGAACTCGGTGGGCTCGCGGTTGAGAATGACGAGCTTGGCGCCCAGCGTCTTGGCCTGGAGCGGAAATCCGGCCGCCGGGAACACCACCAGCGAGGAGCCGATCACGATGAAGAGATCGGACTCCTTGGTAAAGCGGTCGGCCCGCATCATCTCGCGCTCGGGCATCGACTGACCGAAGGAGATGGTTGCCGCCTTGATCGGCCCGCCGCACCGCGGGCAGTCCGGCGCGATGCCGCCCGACGCCTCGAAGCGCTCGCGCACCCAGTCGAGCTCGTAGCGGGTGCCGCACTCGAGGCAGGTGGCGTAGGTGCCGTTGCCGTGCAGCTCCACCAGCGCCTCGTCGGCGACGCCGGACGCCTGGTGCAGGCCGTCGATATTCTGGGTGATGACCCCCTTCAGCCGGCCGCGGGTGAGGAGGTTGGCGAGCGCCTTGTGGCCGCGCCCGGGGCGGGCGTTGGCGAATGCCTCCTCCATGTTGAACTTGCGCCGCCATGCCTCGTTGCGCGCCTCCTTGTGGGCGCAGAAGACATCGAAGGAAATGGGCTGGTTCTTGGTCCACAGCCCGCCCGGCGAACGGAAATCGGGGATGCCGCATTCGGTGGAGATGCCCGCCCCGGTGAAGGCGACGGCGAACTCCGCCTCGTCGAGAAGTTCCGCAAGACGCGCGCGCGTCCCCTTGAGATCGGTGTCGAAAATCATACCTGAGCAACGCCGGCCTCCCGGCGCTCTTCCCTTTTCAGCAGCGAGAGCCTCGCCATGCGCTATCTGCACACCATGGTCCGTGTGACCGACGTCGACAAGTCGCTGGATTTCTACTGCAACAAGCTGGGGCTCAAGGAGGTCCGCCGCAAGGACTACCCCCAGGGCCGCTTCACGCTGATCTTCCTCGCGCCTCCCGGCCAGGAAGGCGTCGCCGAGGTGGAGCTCACCCACAACTGGGATCCCGAGCCTTATGGCGAGGGCCGCAATTTCGGCCATCTCGCCTTCGAGGTGGACGACATCTACGCCACCTGCGAGCGCCTGATGGCGGGCGGCGTGACCATCAACCGGCCGCCGCGCGACGGCTACATGGCCTTCGTGCGCTCGCCGGACAACGTCTCGGTGGAGCTGCTGCAGAAGGGCGGCCCCAAGGCGCCGGCCGAGCCCTGGAGCTCCATGGCGAACACCGGCAACTGGTGAGCCGCGGCGCGGGCGTCTTCGGCATGCGTGTTCCCGAAACGGGCACCCATGCCGGAAGCGGAATGCGCCGCAGGGCTCGTCCCGGTTCGCGCCGGTGCAGGCTGGAATGGGCACCGTCTCCGCACGCTCCGCATGGGCGACGGGCGAAGCGCTCCATCCACCGGATCCTGCGCCGCCTATGGAAAAGATGCCGGCAGCGCTTGCGGGCGCCCTTCCCCGCTCCTATAAGGACGCGCGCTGAACGCGCCCTTCGTCTATCGGTTAGGACGCCACCCTTTCACGGTGGAGAGAGGGGTTCGACTCCCCTAGGGCGCGCCAGGATACCTCTTTTCCTTTTTCCAGAAATAAAATCGGTTTCCTGTCGCGCTGTGTATTCGTAGGGCGTAACCCGAATTGCCCCTCGGTCACGTACGCCCAACATCACCTACTTCTCTTTCACCCCGACGACCGACGGCGGCCGGGCAAGCCGGAGTCGCGCGTGAACTCCTCTGCCGCGGGGCGGCGCACGGTTGGCTAGCTTGCGGGCTGCGGTCATGCGGCGCTCGTCCTCGGCTTTGCCCCCATCACCGGTTGCGGAAAACGGGCCGGCGCTTCTCGGCGAAGGCATTCATTCCCTCGCGCCGGTCGTCGAGGGCGAAGGTGGCATAGAGCAGGCGCCGCTCCACATAGAGGCCCTCCTGGAGATGGGTCTCATACGCCTTGTCCACCGCCTCCTTGGCGAGGCGGACGACGGGCTGGGACGAGGCCGCGATCCGCGTCGCGAGCGCCACCGCCTCGGCGAGCTGCGTGCCCGCCGGCACCACGCGGCTCACCAGGCCGAGCGCGCCCGCCTCCGCGGCGGAAAGCGCCCGGCCGGTCAGGATCATGTCCATGGCCACCGCCTTGCCGACGATACGGGTGAGGCGCTGGGTGCCGCCGGCGCCGGGAATGATGCCGATGGTGGTCTCCGGCAGGGCGAAGCGCGCGGTCTCGGACGCGATGATGATGTCGCACATGAGGGCGAGCTCGCAGCCGCCGCCGATGGCATGGCCCGACACCGCCGCCAGCGTCGGCTTGCGCACCCGGGAGATCCCCTCCCAGGTGGCGGTGACGAACTGCTCCTCATAGACCTCGGCGAAGGTCTTGTCCTTGATCTCCTTGATGTCGGCGCCGGCGGCGAAGGCCTTCTCCGAACCGGTGACGACGATGGCGCCGATGGCCGGGTCGGCGTCGAACGCGGCGGCGGCCTCCGACAATTCGGCAGTGATCTGCCGGTTCAGGGCATTGAGCGCCTCCGGCCGATTGAGGGTGATGATGCCCACCGGGCCGTCCGTGGTGACGAGAATGGTCTCATAGGTCATGGAGATGCTCACGCGATGCGGATCAGGATCTTGCCCATGCGGGCGGGGTCTTCGAGATGGGCGAAGGCGGCAGGCACCTCGGCCAGCGGGAAGGCGCGGTCGATGAGCGGCGCGAAGCCGCCTCCCTGCCAGGCGAGGACGAGGCGACGGAACTCTTCCATGGATCCCATGGTGGAGCCGTGCACCGAAAGCTGGCGCACGAAGAGGCGCTGGATGTCGGCCGAGGGATGCGCCCCGGTGGTCGCCCCGCAGGTGACGAGATGCCCGCCGCGGGCGAGCGCGCGCAGCGAGGCGCCCCAGGTGCGCTCGCCCACATTGTCGATGACGAGGTCGGCGCCTTCGCCCCCGGTCAGGGCGAGCACCGCCTTGGCCACGTCCTCGGCGCGATAGTCGATGGCCTCGATGTCGAGCGCGCGGAAATGCGCCAGCTTGTCCGCGCCCGAGGTGGTGACGATGACCCGCGCCCCGGCCATGCGGGCGAGCTGCACGGCGGCATAGGAGACCCCACCCCCGGCGCCCTGCACCAGCACCACCGAGCCCGGTCCCGCCGGCGCCTTGCCGAACACCATGCGCCAGGCGGTGAGATAGGCGACGCCCAGCACGGCCGCCTGATCCATGTCCGCCCCCTCCGGCAGCTTCACCAGCGACCGCGCCGGCAGGGCGACGTGCTCGGCGAAGGTGCCGTGCCGGTGCTCGCCGAGGATGCGCGCGCAATGGCAGAGCGGCTGGTCGCCGGCAAGACACGGCCGGCAGGTGCCACAGAATTCGTACGGATAGAGGATGACCCGGTCGCCTTCCGACAGGCCAAAGCCCTGCGGCGCCTCGGCCACCTCGCCCACTCCGTCGACACCCATGATCAGCGGCAGGTCATGGGTGATGCCGGCGCCGGAGTCGCGCATGTAGAGATCCACGCGATTGACCGAGGACGCGCGCATCCGGACCTTGGCCCAGCCGGCGGGCACGTGCGGCTCGGGCATATCGCGAAAGGCGACGCCCGCGGCGCCGCGCTGTGTCAGAACCATCGCCTTCACGGCTTCTCCTCCCTTTTGAATGAAATATATTTACATATTGTCCCAGCGGGCAAGTCCCGGCGTCTGGCGAAATATACCACTAAACACGTGATTTTTTGAGCGGCTTGCCGGCGGCTTCCGTCACCGATATACGTAAATATATTTCCATAGAAATCGGGAGGACATCATGGCTCTGGATTCCGGGACGCTGTCCCAGCTCATCGACACGATCCGCCGCTTCGTCGATGAAAAACTGATCCCCGCCGAGGCCGAGGTGGCCGAGCACGACGCCATTCCGCCCGAGATCGTGGCCGGGATGCGGGATCTCGGCCTGTTCGGCCTCACCGCGCCGGAGGAGTTCGGCGGCCTCGGCCTCACCATGGAGGAAGAGGTGCTCGCGGTGTTCGAGCTGGGCCGCGCCGCCCCGGCGTTCCGCTCCCTGTTCGCCACCAATGTGGGCATCGGCATGCAGGGCATCGCCATCGACGGCACGCCCGAGCAGAAGGCGAAATACCTGCCGGGCCTCGCCTCGGGCGAGATCATCGGCTCGTTCGCGCTGACCGAGCCGGAGGTGGGCTCGGACGCCGGATCGGTGAAGACCACGGCGCGGCGCGAGGGCGACGCCTATGTGCTGAACGGCACCAAGCGCTTCATCACCAACGCCCCGCACGCGGGTCTGTTCACCGTCATGGCGCGCACCGATCCGAGCCAGAAGGGCGCCGCCGGCGTCTCCGCCTTCGCGGTGGAGCGCGGCACGCCGGGCCTCTCCACCGGCAAGCCGGAGAAGAAGATGGGCCAGCAGGGCGCCCATGTGTGCGATGTGATCTTCGAGGACTGCCGCGTGCCGGCCTCCGCCCTGATCGGCGGCGTGGAGGGCCAGGGCTTCAAGACCGCCATGAAGGTGCTCGACAAGGGGCGCCTGCACATCGCCGCGGCCTGCGTCGGCCTGTCGGAGCGCATCCTCGACGACATGCTGGCCTATGCGGTGGGGCGCAGGCAGTTCGGCCGGCCGCTGGCGGAGTTCCAGCTGCTCCAGGCGATGTTCGCCGATTCGAAGGCCGATGCCTATGCGGCGCGCTGCATGGTGCTCGATGCCGCGCGCAAGCGCGATGCGGGGCAGGACGTGAGCGTGGAAGCCTCATGCGCCAAGATGTTCGCCTCCGAGGCCGTGGGCCGCATCGCCGACCGCAACGTCCAGGTGCACGGCGGCAACGGCTATATCCGCGAATATCGCGCCGAGCAGCTCTATCGCGACGCCCGGCTGTTCCGCATCTACGAGGGCACCACCCAGATCCAGCAGATCATCATTGCCAAGGCGCTCACCGCCGAGGCGAAGGCGCGCGCCGGGCTTTAGGCTTCGGCGCGGCGGCCCCTTCGTCGTCCGCGGCCCCGGGCTTGCGGGCGGCCCTGGTTTCCGGGTCGATGGCCTTGAAATTCCCTAACATCTTGTCGAGGTAATGGATCATGTGGATCTTGTCCTCGGTGGAGAAGCCGTCCAGCGCCTCGTCGTAGTAATCCGCGATGACGGGGCGCATGTTGGCATCCCAGAGGCTGCGCCCCTTCTTCGTCAGGCGGATGAGGCGGGAGCGGTTGTCGTTGGCATCGACGGCGCGCTCCACGTAATCCATGGCCTCGAGGCGCTGCAGGACACCGGCGAGATTCTGCCGGCTCACCAGCAGGAAGGCCGCCAGATCCCCCACTGCCACGCCCTGCGCGAAAGCAGGCCGCGTCAGCGCGCCGAGCACGGCCCATTGCTGGGTGGTGATCTCGTAGTCGTCCAGCGCCCGCGTGCCGGTTTTATGCAACATGTTTGCGCATTGATAGAGGCGGAAGAAGAGCCTGTTGCTCAGCCCCGCCGAAATGCCCCGCGACTTGGCGCCATCCTTTGTCATGCAAGCAATCTGACCCCGCCGCCGGGCGAGGTCAAGGGCGGGCTCCGACGGTTCATAATGGAAATATATTGACGTAAAAAATGTTGGCGGCTATATCTCCACTCCAACGGGGCTCTTACCCGGAAACGCACTCGAATGGGTCAATACGCAAGAGAATATCGCCACTTTTGCCACATTCACCCTGAGTTCGCGATTATGGAGGGAAACGACCGTGCGAGGCTTAAAAGGGAAAGTAGTTGTTGTAACTGGCGGTGGTGGCGGCATCGGCTCGGCCACCTGCCGGCGGTTTGCCGAGGAAGGCGCCCGGGTTGTGGTCGCGGATATCGGGGCGGCAGCGGCGGACAAGGTCGTTGCCGAGATCAAGGCCACCGGCGGCGACGCGATCGCCATGGTGGTGGATCTCACCGACCATGACGCCACCGCCGCCGCGGTGGCCCAGGTGGAAGCCGGCTTCGGCCCCATCGACATCCTGGTCAACAACGCCGGATGGGATCTCTTCGTCCCCTTCCTGAAGTCGGAGCCCGACTTCTGGACCAAGATCATCGACATCAACCTGCGCGCGGTGCTGAACATCACCAAGCCGGTGCTGGCCTCCATGGTGGCGCGCAAGGTGCCGGGGCGGGTGGTGTCCATCGGCTCCGACGCGGGGCGGGTCGGCTCCTCGGGCGAGGCGGTCTATTCGGCCTGCAAGGCCGGCGTCATCGCCTTCATGAAGACCCTCGCCCGCGAGCATGCCCGCCACGGCATCACCTTCAACGCGGTGTGCCCCGGCGTCACCGAGACCGCCATGCTGGAAAGCTTCATGGATGCGGCCGGCGACAAGGAAAAGCTGCGCACCGCCTTCACCCGCGCGGTGCCGCTGGGCCGCCTCGGCAAGCCCGAGGACCTGCCGGGCGCCATCCTGTTCCTGTCCAGCGACGATGCCGCCTTCATCACCGGCCAGGTGATCTCGGTGTCGGGCGGCCTGACCATGCACGGCTGACGGGGGAAACCATGACCTATACCGACATTCTCTACGAAATCCGCGGCGGCGCCGCCTGGATCAGCATCAACCGCCCGGACAAGTACAACGCCTTCCGCGGTCACACCGTGGACGAGCTGATCCACGCCTTCCAGACTGCGGGCTGGGACCGCAAGGTGGGCGTCATCGTGCTCACCGGCGCCGGCGACAAGGCGTTCTGCACCGGCGGCGACCAGTCTGCCCATGACGGGCAGTATGACGGGCGCGGCGTCATCGGCCTGCCGATCGACGAGCTGCAGAGCCTCATCCGCGACGTGCCGAAGCCGGTCATCGCCCGGGTCAACGGCTTCGCCATCGGCGGCGGCAACGTGCTCGCCACCATCTGCGACCTCACCATCGCGTCCGACAAGGCCCAGTTCGGCCAGGTGGGCCCCAAGGTGGGCTCGGTGGATCCGGGCTTCGGCACCGCGTACCTCGCCCGCGTGGTGGGCGAGAAAAAGGCGCGCGAGATCTGGTATCTCAACAAGCGCTACAGCGCCGCCGAGGCCCTCGCCATGGGCCTTGCCAACGCCGTCGTGCCCCATGACGAGCTCGACGCCGAGGTGGACCGCTGGGTCGCCGAGCTGATGGAGCGCTCGCCCACCGCCCTTGCCCTCGCGAAGGTGTCGTTCAACGCCGACAGCGAGAACATCCGGGGCATCTCCGCCCTCGGGATGCGGGCGCTCAGCCTCTATTACGACACCGACGAGAGCAAGGAGGGCGGCGTCGCCTTCCGCGAGAAGCGCAAGCCCGACTTCCGCAAGTTCGGCAAGTAGGCGGCCCTTCACCACATTCGACGGCGGGTGCGCCTGCGGGCGCGGTCCGCTCCGTCCGGCCCCGGCCCGTAGGGGATGGGCAGCACGATCCCGGCTTCGCGACGCCGGGATCGTGCCGGGCGGAGCCGTGCGCCGTCGCTGGCGGCAAAAAGGCCGGGCAAGCAAAGCCCGGCCAGAAACCAGGTCATGACGACCGCAGGCAGGAATAGCCCATGTATCCGACAATCTTCGACACGGACGAGCTGAACGCCCTGCGCGACCTCGCCGCCAGATTCGCCGCCGAGAAGCTCGCCCCGGGCTATCGCGAGCGCGAGCGCACCGGCAGCTTCGGCAAGGAGCTGGTGCGGGAGATGGGCAGCCTCGGCCTCATCGCCCCCGAGCTGCCGGAGGAATTCGGTGGCCTCGGCGCGGGCAGCATCTACTCCGGCGTCATCATCGAAGAAATCGCCAAGGGCGACTTCAACTTCGGCTACATCAACATCCTGGCCTCGCTCAACGGCCAGATCCTGGCGAATTTCGCCAATCCCGAGATCAAGGCCCACTACCTGCCGAAGCTGATTGCCGGCGAGATCATGCTGGCGATCGCCCTCACCGAGCCGCGTGGCGGCTCGGACGCGGCCAACCTCGGCCTCAGGATGGAGCGGGCGGGCGACCATTACATCATCAACGGCGAAAAGACCTCCATCTCCGCCGCCGACCAGGCCGCGGCCGCCGTGGTGTTCGCCCGCACCGGCACGCCGGAGGACAAGGCGCGCGGCATCTCCGCCGTGTTCGTGCCCATGGATATGCCCGGCATCTCCACCACCCGCTTCACCGACGTGGGCCAGCATGCCATCGGCCGCGGCTCCATCTTCTTCGACAATGTGAAGGTGCCGGTTGATCACCTCCTGGGAGAAGAAAACAAAGGTTTCGTGCAGGTGATGCAGGGGTTCGACTTCTCGCGCTCCCTCATCGGCCTGCAATGCCTCGGAACGGCCCGCCAGTCCCTCACCGAGACCTGGGCCTACATTGGCGAGCGGCGGGCCTTCGGCAAGCCGCTCGCCTCTTTTCAGGGCATCACCCACCAGCTCGCCGATTTCGACACCCGCATCGAGGGCGCCCGCCTGCTCGCCCTGAACGCGCTGTGGCTGAAGGACACCGGCCGGCCCCACGTGGCCGAAGCGGCCATGGCCAAGTGGTGGCCGCCGCTCCTCGCCTATGAGGCGATCCACGCCTGCCTGCTGGTGCACGGCCACGCCGCCTATTCCAACGAGCTGCCGTTCGAACAGCGCCTGCGTGACGTGCTGGGCCTGCAGATCGGCGACGGCACCGCGCACATCATGAAGAACATCATCGCCCGCGAACGGGCGGGCCGGGCGGCGGTCGGCAGCTGAACCAGAAAAGAATTGGGGGAGGAAACCATGGAATTCGACGCCGTTCTCATCGGGCCGCGCCGCGCCGAAATGGAAGCCGCAGGCTTCTGGCCGGGCAAGACCCTGCTCGACTATTTCGAAGCCTGCCTCGCGGAGAAGCCCGACGCCATCGCGTTGGTGAGCCTGACCGTCGCCTCGGGAGCGCGCAGCGCGCTGACCTATGCGGAGATCGACCGGCGCGCGTGGCGCGCGGCCGCCGGCCTCCACCGCCTCGGCCTCAGGAAGGACGACGTGCTGGCCGCTCAGCTTCCCAATTCCTGGGAGTTCGTGGTCCTCTACATCGCCTGCCGCCGGCTCGGCATCGTCTTCAACCCGGTGATGCCCATTTTCCGCGAGCACGAGCTGCGCTTCATGCTGCGCCATGGCGAGGCACAGGCCTTCGCCATCCCGAAGGTGTTCCGCGGCTTCGACCACGAGGCGATGGCGCAGGCGCTCCAATCCGAGCTGCCGGACCTGAAGCACCTTATCATCACCGGCTCGGACGGGCCGAACGGCTTCGATGCGCAGCTGATGGATCCCGCCCTCGACGACGCCGTGCCGGACCTGCGCGCCATCAGCGCCCGCGACCGGGGCGACGCCAACGACGTCTGCCAGCTGATCTACACCTCGGGCACCACCGGCGAGCCCAAGGGCGTGATGCACACCGCCAACACCATGTATTCCAACCTCGTCGCCTACGCCGCGCGGCTCGGGCTCGGCGCCTCCGACGTGGTGCTCATGGCCTCGCCCATGGCCCACCAGACGGGCTTCATGTACGGCTTCCTGATGCCGGTGATGCTGAAGGCGCCGATGGTGCTGATGGACAGCTGGGACAAGGCTCTGGCCGCCCGGCTGATCGGCGAGGAACACGTCACCTTCACCATGGCGTCCACGCCCTTCCTCATGGACCTCACCAACGCGGTGGAGGATCTCGGCACGGATTCCTCGTCGCTGCGCATCTTCCTATGCGCCGGCACCGCCGTCCCAGGGGCGCTGGTGGAACGGGCGCACAAGGTGCTCGGCACCAAGATCGTCTCGGCCTGGGGCATGACCGAGAACGGCGCGGTGACGGTGGTGTCCCCCTCGGATCCCGACGCGCGCTCCATCACCACCGACGGCTACGTCCTCCCGGGCATGGAGCTTCAGATCCGCGCCGCCGATGGCACGGTGCTGCCGGCCGGGCTCGAGGGCGCGCTCTATGTGCGCGGCTGCTCCAATTTCGGCGGATATCTCAAACGCCCGCAGTGGAACGCCGTCGATGCCGAGGGCTGGTTCGACACCGGCGACATCGCCCGCATGGACAAGGATGGCTACATCCGCATCTGTGGGCGCACCAAGGACGTGATCATCCGCGGCGCCGAGAACCTGCCGGTGGTGGAGATCGAGGGCGTGCTCTACAAGCACCCCGACATCCAGCAGGTGGCCATCGTCGCCTATCCCGACGAGCGCCTCGGCGAGCGCGCCTGCGCCTTCGTGGTGCCGAAGGACCGCAAGACCTTTTCCTTCGAGGAGATGGTGCGCTTCCTCGATAGCCAGCATCTGGCCAAGCAATACTATCCGGAGCGGCTCGAAGTCGTCGATCGGCTGCCCTCCACCGCCTCCGGCAAGATCCAGAAGTTCGCTCTGCGCACCATGCTGCGCGAAGCCTACGAAAAGTCCCGGTCATGACCCCGCCGGCGCGCCGCGGCGCGCCAACCGACGCGCCCGAGCGTGCGGGCGCGATGCGCTCAACCCGTCCGTTCCGGTGATTTCGTCATGCCCGATTCCGTTCATCTTGCCGTCGAGGATGGCATCGCCGTCCTCACCATCGACAATCCGCCGGTCAACGTCACCTCCCGCGCGGTGCGCGAGGGTCTCATGGCCGGTCTTGACGCAGCCGAGGCGGCCGGCGCGACGCGCGTGGTGCTGACGGGGGCCGGCAAGGCGTTCGTCGCCGGTGCCGACGCCAAGGAGTTCTCGGCACCGCCGCAGTCGCCGCATCTGCCGGATATCATCCGCCGGATCGAGACTTTCCCCGTCCCCGTGGTGGCGGCCCTCAACGGCACGGCGCTCGGCGGCGGGCTGGAGCTGGCGCTCGCCTGCCGGCTGCGCCTCGCCGCGCGCGGCGCCACCCTGGGCCTGCCCGAGGTCACCCTCGGCGTGGTGCCCGGCGCCGGCGGCACCCAGCGCCTGCCGCGCCTCATCGGCCTCGGGCCGGCGCTGTCGCTCATCTCCGAAGGCCGGGTGATCGGCGCAGCGGAGGCGGAAGGCCTGGGCCTCGTCGACGCCGTCGTCGCCGATCCGGCAGCCGCGGCACGCAGCCATGCCATCCCGGACCGACCGGCCACCGGCGCCCTGCCCGCCCCATCGCCCGATGCCGAGGCGGTGGAGACGGCGCGCCGGCAGGCCGCCCGCCGCAGCCCCCGCCAGATCGCGCCGCTCAAGGCCATCGATCTCGTCGACGCCGCGTGCCACCTGCCCCTGGACGAGGGGCTGGCGCTGGAGCGCGAGACCTTCCTGGCGCTCAAGACCTCCGATCAGGCGGCGGCCCTGCGCCACCTCTTCTTCGCCGAGCGCGCCGCGATGGCGCAGGGCAAGGATGGGGCGGCGGAGATCGCTTCCACCGTGGTGGTGGGCGGCGGAACGATGGGCGCCGGCATCGCCTATGCCCTCGCCGGCATCGGCGTGCGCGTCGCGCTGGTGGAGAGCGATGCCGCCGGAGTCGAGCGCGCGAAGGCCAACGTGGCGAAGCTCTACGGGGATGCGGTCAAACGCGGCAAGACCTCGGTGGAGGCCGCGGCAGCCGAGCAGGCCGAACGCCTCGGCTACCATGAAGGCTATGGCGCGCTGCCGCCCGCCGACATCGCCATCGAGGCGGTGTTCGAGGATCTGGAGGTGAAGCGGCAGGTCTTCGCCGCCCTCGACGCGGCGCTGCCGCAGACGGCCATCCTCGCCACCAACACCTCGTTCCTCGACGTGAACCGCATTGCCGAGAGCGTGCGCCACCCCGAGCGCTTCCTCGGCCTGCATTTCTTCAGCCCGGCCCACGTGATGAAGCTTCTCGAAGTGGTGAAGGGCCGCGCCACCTCCGCCGCGACGCTTGCCACGGCGCTGAAGCTCGCCGCCCGGCTGAAGAAGATCCCCGTTCAGGCCGGCGTGTGCGACGGCTTCATCGGCAACCGCATCCTCACCCGCTATCGGCAGACCTGCGACATCATGCTGATGGAAGGCGCCCTGCCCGCCCAGGTGGATGGCGCGTTGCGCGGCTTCGGCATGGCCATGGGGCCTTACGAGGTGCAGGACCTTTCCGGCCTCGACATCGCCTACGCCAACAGGAAGCGGCTCGGCTGGCGCACCAAGGCGAACTTCCGCTACGTCCCCATCGCCGACCGCATCGTCGAGGAGACCGGGCGTCTGGGCCGCAAGACCGGCGCCGGCTGGTACGACCACGCCGACGGCAAGGCCGCCCCTTCCGCGCTGATCGACGCCATCGTGGTGGAGGAATCCGCGCGCGCCGGCATCACCCGCCGCACTTTCGACGACGAGGAGATCATCGCCCGCGCCATCACCGCCATGATCGAGGAGGGATTGCGCATCCTTCAGGAAGGCATCGCCGCGCGCGCCGCCGACATCGATCTGGTGATGGTCCACGGCTACGCCTTCCCGCGCTGGCGGGGCGGCCCCATGCATTACGCCGGCCGCATCGGCCTTCCCGAGATCCTGCGCCGCATCGAGGCGTTCGCCGCCGAGGACCCGCTGTCCTGGGGCGTTCCCGGCCTGCTGCGCCATGCCGTCGAGCAGGGCCTGGGCCCCGACGATCTGAAAGGGCAAGCATGACCCACGCCTTCATCTGCGACTATATCCGCACCCCCATCGGCCGCTACGGCGGCGCGCTCGCCCCGGTACGCACCGACGATCTCGCCGCCCTCCCGCTCGCCGCCCTGATGGCGCGCAATCCGGGCCTCGATCCTGGCGCCGTGGAGGAGGTGTGGATGGGCTGCGCCAACCAGGCGGGCGAGGACAATCGCAACGTGGCGCGCATGGCGCTGCTGCTGGCCGGCCTGCCGGAGACGGTGCCGGGCGCCACGGTGAACCGGCTGTGCGGCTCCGGGCTCGAAGCGGTGGCGGCGGCGGCGCGCGCCATTCGCTCCGGCGACATGGAGCTCGCCATCGCCGGCGGCGTGGAGAGCATGACCCGCGCGCCCTTCGTCATCCCCAAGGGGGCGGGGCCATGGTCGCGCACCACAGAGATCCATGACACCACCATCGGCTGGCGCTTCGTCAATCCGCGCATGGCCGACGTCTACGGCACCGATTCCATGCCCGAGACGGCGCAGAATCTCGCCGACGAGCAGGCCATCAGCCGCGAGGACCAGGACGCCTTCGCCCTGCGCTCGCAGGCAAAGGCGGCGGCGGCCCAGGCCAGCGGCCGGCTCGGGGCCGAGATCCTGCCCGTCACCGTGTCGCTCGGCCGCGGCAAGAGCGAGGTGGTGGACAAGGACGAGCATCCGCGCGTCACCACCCTCGCGGACCTTGCCAAGCTGAAGCCCATCACCCGGCGCGACGGCTCGGTGACCGCGGGCAACGCCAGCGGCGTCAATGACGGGGCGGCGGCGCTGATCATCGCCTCCGAGGCGGCGGCGCAGCGCTTCGGCCTCACCCCCCTCGCCCGGGTGGTGGCCGGCGCCGCGGCGGGCGTCGCCCCGCGGATCATGGGCGTCGGGCCGGTGCCGGCGGTGCAGAAGCTGTGCGCCAAGACCGGCGTCGGGCTCGACGCGCTCGATGTCGTCGAGCTGAACGAAGCCTTCGCCGCCCAATCCCTCGCGGTGCTGCGCGGCCTCCGCATCGCCGACGACGACCCGCGGGTGAACCCCAACGGCGGCGCCATCGCTCTGGGTCATCCGCTCGGCATGAGCGGGGCGCGCATCGCCGGCTCGGCGGCGCTGGAGCTGGCGCGCGGCGGCGGCCGCTACGGGCTCGCCACCATGTGCGTCGGCGTCGGCCAGGGCGCCGCTTTGCTGATGGAACGTATCTGAGGAACTCGGGAGGAATTGTCGTGACCGGAGAAGTCAAACTCAAGCCGAAGGACGCACCTGACCTGTCGGCGTTTCAGTGGGAAGATGCATTCCGCCTGGACGGGCAGCTCTCCGAGGACGAGCGGATGCTGCGCGATGCCGCGAGCGCCTATGCCCAGGAGAAGCTGCAGCCCCGCGCCATCGCCGCCTATCGCGACGAGGTGACCGACCCCGCGATCTTCCGCGAGATGGGCGAGATGGGCCTGCTCGGCCCCACCGTGCCGGAGGAATACGGCGGCATCGGCGCCTCCTACGTGGCCTACGGGCTCATCGCCCGCGAGATCGAGCGGGTGGATTCCGGCTATCGCAGCATGATGTCGGTGCAGTCCTCGCTGGTGATGTACCCGATCTATGCCTACGGCTCCGAAGAGCAGCGCAAAAAGTACCTGCCGAAGCTTGCCAAGGGCGAGTTCATCGGCTGCTTCGGCCTCACCGAGCCCGACGCCGGATCCGACCCCGCGGGCATGAAGACCACGGCGAAGAAGACCGCCTCCGGCTATGTGCTCAACGGCTCGAAGACCTGGATCTCCAACGCCCCCATCGCCGATGTCTTCGTGGTCTGGGCCAAGAGCGAGGCCCATGGCGGCAAGATCCGCGGCTTCGTGCTGGACAAGGGGCTGAAAGGCCTGTCGGCGCCGAAAATCGGCGGCAAGCTCTCGCTGCGCGCCTCCATCACCGGCGAGATCGTGATGGCCGATGTGGAGGTGGGCGAGGACGCTCTCCTGCCCAACGTGGAGGGCCTCAAGGGCCCGTTCGGCTGCCTCAACCGCGCCCGCTACGGCATCTCCTGGGGCGTGCTCGGCGCGGCGGAGTTCTGTTTCCACGCGGCGCGCCAGTACGGCCTCGACCGCAAGCAGTTCAAGCGACCGCTGGCCAATACCCAGATCTTCCAGCTCAAGCTCGCCAACATGCTGACGGAAATCTCCCTCGGCCTTCAGGCGTCGCTGCGGGTGGGTCGGCTCCTCGACGAGGCCAACGCGGCGCCCGAGATGATCTCCCTCGTCAAGCGCAACAATTGCGGCAAGGCGCTGGAGATCGCCCGCTGGGCCCGCGACATGCACGGCGGCAACGGCATCTCCGAGGAGTTCCAGGTCATCCGCCACATGGCCAACCTCGAGACGGTGAACACCTACGAGGGCACCCACGACATCCACGCCTTGATCCTCGGCCGCGCCATCACCGGCCTTCAGGCCTTTTTCTAAAGGAGCGCGCCATGAAGGTGCTCGTGCCCGTCAAACGGGTGATCGACTACAATGTGAAGGCCCGGGTGAAGGCCGACGGCTCCGGCGTCGAGCTGGCCAATGTGAAGATGTCCATGAACCCGTTCGACGAGATCTCCGTGGAAGAGGCGATCCGGCTGAAGGAGAAGGGCATCGTCTCGGAGATCGTGGCGGTGTCCATCGGCGTGAAGGCGGCGCAGGAGACCCTGCGCACCGCCCTCGCCATGGGAGCGGACCGCGCCATCCTGATCGAGGCTGCCGACGACGTGAATAGGGACATCGAGCCGCTGGCGGTGGCGAAGCTCCTCGCCAAGGTGGTGGAGGCGGAAGCCCCCGGCCTGGTGCTGGCCGGCAAGCAGGCCATCGACAACGACATGAACGCCACCGGCCAGATGCTGGCGGCCCTGCTCGGCTGGGCGCAGGTGACGTTCGCATCCGAGATCACCATCGCCGGTGACGTTGCCACCGTCACCCGCGAGGTGGACGGCGGGCTTCAGACCCTGAAGGTGAAGCTGCCGGCCATCATCACCGCCGATCTGAGGCTCAACGAGCCGCGCTACGCTTCGCTGCCCAACATCATGAAGGCGAAGAAGAAGCCCCTGGAGATGAAGACCGCCGCCGATTACGGCGTCGATGTCACCCCCCGCCTCACCGTGGTGAGGACGGCGGAGCCGCCGGTACGCAAGGCCGGCGTGAAGCTGGGCTCGGTGGACGAGCTGATTGCGAAGCTGAAGGACGAGGCGGGAGTGATCTGAGATGGCCGTTCTGCTCATTGCCGACATGAAGGGCGGCGCCCTCGGCCGCGACGCCACCGCCAAGGCGCTGAACGCCGCCTCCGGCCTCGGCGAAATCCATGTGCTGGTGGCGGGGGAAAACGTCGCGGCGGCCGCCCCCGAGGCGGGCACCCTCGCCGGCGTCGCCAAAGTGCTCGCCGCCGAGGCGCCCGCCTACGGCCGCGGCCTTGCCGAGCCGCTCGCCGACCTGATCGTCGCGCTGGCCGGTGCCTATAGCCACATCGCCGCCCCGGCGACCGCCGCCGCCAAGAACGTGCTGCCGCGCGTGGCGGCCCTGCTCGACGTGATGGTGATCCCGGATGTCTCCTCCGTCCTCGATGCCGAGACCTTCGAGCGCCCCATCTATGCGGGCAATGCCATCCGGACGGTGACGTCCACCGACAAGGTGAAGGTCTTCACCGTGCGTACCGCCTCCTTCACTGCGGCGGGCAGCGGGGGCGCGGCCCCGGTGGAGACGGTGGCGGGCCCCGCCGATGCCGGCCTCTCCACCTGGGTGGAGGACAAGGTGGCGGTGAGCGACCGGCCGGAGCTGACCAGCGCGAAGGTCATCGTCTCCGGCGGGCGCGGCATGGGCTCGCAGGAGAATTTCGCCCTCATCACGGCGCTGGCCGACAAGGTGGGGGCCGCCGTGGGTGCCTCCCGCGCGGCGGTGGACGCGGGCTATGCTCCGAACGATTGGCAGGTGGGCCAGACCGGCAAGGTGGTCGCGCCCGATCTCTACCTGGCGGTGGGCATCTCCGGCGCCATCCAGCACCTGGCGGGAATGAAGGATTCCAAGGTCATCGTCGCCATCAACAAGGACGAGGAGGCGCCCATCTTCCAGGTCGCCGACTACGGCCTCGTGGGCGACCTGTTCCAGATCCTGCCCGAGCTGACGGGCAAGCTCTGAGCTTCCGCGCGAGCGCGGCCACGCCAGGCGAAAGGCTAGCTCCGGGATCGAGCGGGAGGCGATGAAGCATGGCCTCCTGATCGGCTGCGCGGGGCCATCGGGCCTCGCCGCGATCCGGTGAAGCAGCTCGATCTCCCGCTTGTCCTTCGTGGTGCCGGCGAAGGACCCAGAGGGACGCGCGCCCTCCTCGCCCGCGCCGTGCCCGATCCATCTTGCCCGGACGCGCGCGTTCCCGAGGGGCGTGCGACGGGCGCGTCCACCACCGGGCGCGCGTGCCGCCCCCGGGACGTTCTCGGGCCATCATGGTCCGGGTCCCCGCGCGGCGTTTATGGTCTCGGACAAGTCGGCGCCGCCCGAGCCTGAGGCCGAACGTCGGCTTCCCAATCCATCGGTGGGGCAGCGCCAGCACACCCGTCGCGCCCTCCCGGCGAGGGTGAAACACCGCACAAACGCGCGACGCGCTCCCCCGCCTCTAACGCCCTGACAATCGCCGCGGCACCGAACCCGGCCGGCGCGCCCGCTGCGCACCATCCCCCGCGGAAGCGCCATTTCCATCGCGAAATCCGTGCCTGACAGCGGTCTGTCCCCGCGCCCAACGCCCTGCCCGAAAGACGCGCCAGGACCGGATGCGGCGCCGCGCCCGGCATCAGCCACATATTCCAGCCAGCCGATCTGACGCGGTGGGGATTGACCTCGCCGCAAATTCAGGCACCATTTGCATACTGAATTCCGAATTCAGAAATAACCATAACTCAATCGCCTTGGAGGAAACCCTATGGTCGGACTGCGTTCGATGGTTGCTGCCTGCGCATTGCTCGCCGCAGGTTCAGCCGCTGCCCAAACGCCCACCGTCAAGATTGGCGTGCTCAATGACCGAACCGGCATCTATGCGGATTTCGCCGGACAGGGATCGGTCGTCGGCGCGCAGCTGGCCGTGGAGGATTTCCGCAAGACCCATCCCGACATCAACGTCGAGATCGTCTCCGCCGACCACCAGAACAAGGCGGACGTAGGCTCGGCCATCGCCCGCCGGTGGTATGACCAGGAAGGCGTCGACATGATCGCCGACGTGCCCAATTCCGCCGTCGCGCTCGCCGTCAACGCGGTGTCGCGCGAGAAGGACAAGGTTCTCATCGTCTCCGGCGGCGGGACCTCCGATCTCACCGGCCCGCAATGCGCGCCCTACACCATCCACTGGACGTTCGACACCTGGTCCCTCGCCCATGGCACCGGAAGCGCCATGGTGAAGCAGGGCGGCGATACCTGGTTCTTCGTGACCGCCGACTACGCCTTCGGGCATGCGCTGGAGCGCGACACCGCCAAGGTGGTGGTCGAATCCGGCGGCAAGGTGCTGGGCTCGGTGCGCCATCCCATGGCCGCCACCGACTTCGCGTCGGTCCTGCTCCAGGCCCAGGGCTCGAAGGCGAAGGTGATCGGCCTTGCCAACGCGGCGGGCGACACCATCAACGCCGTCAAGCAGGCCTCGGAGTTCGGCATCACCCAGAGCGGGCAGAAGCTGGCCGGCCTGCTGGTCTTCCTGTCGGACGTGCATTCCCTCGGCCTCAAGGTCGCCCAGGGGCTGGTGCTCACGGAAAGCTTCTACTGGGACCAGAATGACGGCACGCGCGCGTTCGCCAAGAGGTTCGGCGAGCGGATGAACGGGCGCATGCCCACCATGGTGCAGGCCGGCGTCTATTCGGGCGTGATGCACTATCTCAAGGCCGTGGCGGCGACGAAATCCAAGGACGCCGCCGCCGTCGTCGGCTGGATGAAGGCGAACCCCACCGTCGATCCGCTGTTCGGCACCGGCGCGGTGCGGCCCGACGGCCGGCACATCCACAACATGTACCTGTTCGAGGTGAAGAAGCCTTCGGAATCCACCGGCGAATGGGATGTCTACAAGACCCTGGCGACGATCCCGGCCGCCGAGGCCTTCCGCCCCATCGCCGAAGGCGGGTGCCCGCTGGTGAAGAGCTGAACGGCCGAAGCGCGAAAAGAGCCCCCGGCCCATTTGCTGGGCCGGGGGCTTTTCATTGGCGGATCGACCACTGCGATGCGGGGGGCGCGGGAAGCCGCCGCCCCCTGCCCGGCCTCAGCCGAGCCGCGGACTTTCGGCGAGGCTGAGGCTGCGGTCGAAGCGGCGTGCCGCCCCGCCCGCGCCCAGATTGGCGAGCCGGGCCACCTGCCGGAGCAGATCCCCGAGCCGGTTGAGATAGGTGATGGCGCTGGTCGCCTGAAGGCCGGGATCGATCTCGCACTGGGTGACGAGACGGCGCTCCGCCCGCCGGCACACGCTGCGGGCCACCGCGGCGAAAGCCGCACGCGGCGAGCCACCGGGCAGCATCTCCGAAGCGGCGGGCGAAAGCCGCCGCTCCCTCTCCTCCACGAGAAGGTCGAGGCGCGTCACGTAGGGCTGCGACAGGAGCGCCGTTCCCGGCGCCGCCACCTGCTGCAGAAGCTCGTGAAGATCGTTCTCCACCGTGACCAGGGACTGATGGTCCTGCGGCATCGCCGGGTCGTCCGCCAGCACGGCAATCCAGGCGGCGAGTTCCTCCAACGCGCCGATGAGCTCGATGGTCGGGCTGTCCTTCTCCACCCGGGTGCCGATGGCGAGCCGGGTCATTTTGGCGTCCGCCGGCGGCGTCGACGGGGCTGGGCGCGTGCTCATGGCGGTGTCCTCCCTCGGGGCCCGCGGCATTTCCGGGCGCCCCGGCCTGTTCCCTTAACGTGTCAGCCGAGGCTCGCCCGCCGGGCCGCCTGCTGCTGGCTCGCGAGGAAATCGGCGGTGTATTCGCAATAGGTGGCGATGATCCACGGGATCATGTCGCGCTTCTTGTCATCGAGCGGCGCGATCCGGCGGGCCGGATTGCCGCCCCACAGGAAGCCGCTCTCCAGCACCTGGCCCTTCTGGGTGCGGGCGCCGGCGGCGAGCAGCACGTCGGGCTCCACCACGGTGCCCGGCGCCACGCGGCTCCCGGTGCCCACCAGCGAGCCGGTGCCCACGGTGCAGCTCTCCAGCGCGACGTTGTGCCCGACCACCGCATTGGCGGCGATGACGACGGGGCCGTCGGTGCAGCGGACGACGCTGTTGTCCTGGATGTTGGAATTTTCACCGAGCACGATCTCGGAACCGCGCGCATCGAGGGTGCAGCTGAACAGCACCGAGGCCCGGGCGCCCGCCCTGAAGATCCCCGAGACCGAGGAATTGGCGGCGATGAAGGAGGTGGGGTGGATGTCGAGCCGGGCCGGTCCGCCCGCCGGCGGCGGGGGCGCGCTGGCGAGGCTGCGCAGGCGCGCCGCCCGGGCCGCCCGCTCGGCCTCGTCGATCCGCCGCACCGGCTTCGCGGGCGCGCCGGCATAGAGGGTGTCGGCCTCGAGCCGGGATCGGGGAAAGGCGATCGCCCCCGCTTCCATGACGACGCCGCTCTCCACCACCGAGCCGTCCAGGATGATGGCGTCCTCCTCGATCACGCAGCCGTCCCCCACCGTGCAGGCGTGGACCACCGCGTCCGGCCCGACGGTCACCCCGTCGCCGATGATCGTCGGATATCGCTCATGGGCGATGTGCACCGTGCCCCAGTCGCCGAGGTGGAAATCCGCGCCGGTCTCCACCACGTGACCGTCGGCGCGGATGAGGGCGAGGGTGCCGAGCGTCGCCCGCGGGCCGAGCGTCACCCGGCCGATCAGCGCCGAGCGGGGGCCGGCGATGCGCAGCTCCGGATAGACCGGCAGGATGCCGTGGTAGGGAAGGATGAAAGGCTGTTCGGCCATCAGGGGCTCTTTCGGATGCGGTCGACGAATTCCATGGCGTCCCGCGCCATGGTCGAGATGGTCTCCAGCGAAAGCGCGCGGGCGACCGTGGTGCAGAAGGGCTCGAACTCGTCGAGCTCCCCTGCCCCCAGCATCCGGGCGATGAGGTATCGGCGCAACGCAAGCCGATCGTGACCGCACGCCACCGAATGGGAGAGCAGCCGGCGCGCCGCCTCGATATCGCCCGCCCGAAGCCGGGAGCGCGCCGACTTCAGCTCGGCGCGGCGCATCTGGACACCCTGCGCCGCGGCGGTCTTCGCCGGCATGTCAGAACACCGGCGTTTCGCGATAGACGCCCCAGATCGTCTTCAGCTTCTCCACGATATCGCCCATGGTCGCCCCCTCGCGCACCAGCTCGATGGTGACGGGCATGATGTTCTGGCTCTCGTCCTTGGCCACCTCCACCAGGCGGTCGAGCAGGGCATCGACCTTGGCGTTGTCGCGCTCGCGGCGGATGCGCTGGGTGCGGGCGACCTGGCGTTCCGCGGTGGTGTGGTCATAGGGGTGCAGCTCGATCTCGTGCACCTCGTCGTGCTCCACCATGGAGTTGACGCCGATCACCGGCTTCTCGCCCGACTGCTTGCGCAGCGCCGTCTCGTAGGCGAAGTCGGCCACCCGCTTCTGGAACCAGCCTTCCTGGATCAGCTTGATGGTGCCGCCGCGGGCGTCCACCTCGGCCAGGATGTCCATGATGCGCTTTTCGTAGTCCGTGGTGAGCGTCTCCACATAATAGGAGCCGCCCACCGGATCGATCACCTGGGTGACGTTGCTTTCCTCGGCGATCACCTGCTGGGTGCGCAGGGCGAGACGCATGGCCTCCTCGGTGGGGATGGCGAAGGCCTCGTCGAAGCCGTTGGTGTGGAGCGACTGGCACCCGCCGAGCACGGCCGACAGCGCCTGCAACGCGGTGCGCACCACGTTCACCATGAACTGCGGCTTGGTGAGCGAGGCCGCCGCCGTCTGGCAGTGGAAGCGCAGGCGCATCGATTCCGGGTTGGTGGCGCCGAAGCGCTCCTTCATGATCTTGGCATAGCAGCGCCGCACCGCGCGGAACTTCGCGATCTCCTCGAAGAAATCGGCCTGGCAGACGAAGAAGAAAGCGAGGCGAGGCGCGAAATCGTCCACCTTCATGCCGGTCTTCAGCACTTCCTCCACATAGACGATGAGGTTGGCCAGGGTGAAGGCCACCTCATCGAGGGGCGAGGAACCGGCTTCCGAGATGTGATAGCCGGAGATGTTGATGGGGTTGTACCGCTTCATGTTGCTGGCGCAGTAGGTGATGCAGTCGCGCACGATGCGCACCGACGGCGCGATGGGATAGATGTACTCCTTCTGCGCCATGTATTCCTTCAGGATGTCCGCCTGCACGGTGCCCGACAATTTGTCGAGGTCGTAGCCGCGCTTCTCGGCGAGCGCGATATACATGGCAAGCAGGATCCAGGCGGAGGGATTGATGGTCATCGACACCGAGATCTTCTCAAGGTCGATGCCGTCGAACAGCGCCTCCATGTCGGCGAGGGTGTCGATGGCCACGCCCTCGCGGCCCACCTCGCCGTCGCTCATGGGATGATCGCTGTCGTAGCCCATGAGGGTCGGCATGTCGAAATCGGTGGAGATGCCGGTCTGGCCCTGCGCGATCAGGTATTTGAAGCGCTTGTTGGTGTCCTCGCCGGTGCCGAAGCCGGCGATCTGGCGCATGGTCCAGTTGCGGCTGCGGTACATGGTGGGATACGGGCCGCGGGTGAAGGGATAGCGGCCGGGAAGGCCGATGTCCTCGACCGGTGTCGTGGCGACGTCGGCGGCCGTGTAGACGCGCTTCACCGGGAAGTCGCCGAGGGTGAAGAACTGCTCCTTGCGCTCCTTCTGCTTCTTCAGGAAGGCGGCGACCTCGTTTTCCTCCCAATGGCGCACGTCGTCATCGAGATTGGCGAGGGTCAGGATTTCAGACATGCTCATGCGCGCGTTCCTTCTCGGCAGGCGAATCCAGCATCTCGGTCGCCAGGGTGTAGGGGTCGCCGTCGCGCCGCAGCAGGCGCTCGGCAAGGGATGGGGCAAGGCGCTCCGCGTCCTTGGCGAAGCGTTCGAGCAGGAGGTTCTCGGCGGTCTTCTCCAGCCGGAAACGGGCAATGCCGGCCTGGCGCGCGCGCCCGCTCGCGGTCTCGAAGGCGACGCGGCGGTGCGCCGCGATCTTGTCGGCGAACTCCTCGAACCCCTCGCCGGAGAGGGAGGAGAGGCCCACCACCGGCACCGCCCAGTCGGTCTTGCCCGACGTGAGGGCGCCGAGCGTCAGCATCGACTTGAGGTCGGTGATGGTGCGGTTGGCGTCCGAGCGGTCGCATTTCGACACCACATGGATGTCGGCGATCTCCAGGATGCCGGCCTTGATGGCCTGGATCTCGTCCCCGAGGCCGGGGGCGGAGACCACCACCGTGGTGTGGGAGGCGCGGGCGATCTCGACCTCGTCCTGGCCCACCCCCACCGTCTCGATGATGATGGTGTCGAAGCCGGCGACATCGAGGATGTCCACCGCGTCGAGCGCGGCCCGGGCCATGCCGCCCATGGCGCCGCGGGTGGCCATGGAGCGGATGTAGACGCCGGGATCGGTGGCGAGTTCCACCATCCGCACCCGGTCGCCGAGGATCGAGCCGCCGGAGAACGGGCTCGACGGGTCCACCGCCACGATGCCGAGCTTCGACCCGCGGGCGCGCAGCATCTGGGCGAAGCGGGCGACGAGGGTGGACTTGCCCGAGCCGGGAACCCCGGTGATGCCGATGACATGGGCACCGCCGGCGCGGCGATAGATCTCCGCCAGGGCCGGCCGGGCCTCCGGCGTGCCGGATTCGGCCCGCGAGATGAGGCGGGCGACGGCGCCGGTCTGCCCGGCCGCCACGCGCGGCACGAGATCGAGGGAGGGAACGTAGGCCGCCGCCATCATGCGCCTCCCGCCTTGAGCTGGGCGTTCATGCCGCGGAACACCTCGCGGTCGTCCACCACCCGGCGCGCCTTGAAGTCGGTGCGCGGCAGGAGGCCGGCATCCACCACCTCCACCACCGCGCGCAGGCCCAGGAGCTTGTGCATGGCGTGGGCGACCTCGCCGCGGAAGCGTTCCACATGCTCGCGGCCGAGGGCGGCCGTCATCGCGTCGGCCTCCACCTTGAGCACCAGCTCGTCCATGGCCGCCTCGCGGGTGATGACGATCTGGTGCTCGCCGCCATAGGCGGGGATCTGGTTCAGCACCGCGTCGATCTCGCTCGGATAGACGTTCTCGCCGCGGATGGTGAACATGTCGTCGATGCGCCCGAAGATGCCCTGCGGCAGGCACGGATAGGTGCGCCCGCAGGGATTGGGCGCGTCGGACCACAGGGTGAGGTCGCCCGACGCGAGGCGGATCATCGGCTGGGAGGTGCGCTCCAGGTGGGTGTAGATGGGGGTGCCGCGCGAGCCGTAGGGCACCCGGCGCTGGGTCTTGGGATCGCAGACCTCGGTGTAGACCACGTCCTGCCAGCACAGCAGGCCGGTGGTCTCGGCCGAGCCCGCGACGTTCATCCAGGGGGTCATCTCGGCCATGGAGCCGCTGTCGATGACCTTGGCGCCGTACAGCTCCTCGATGCGGTCGCGCACGCCGGGAATGGACGCCCCCGGCTCACCGGAGAAGAACATCACCTTCAGCCCGAAATCGCGCGGGTTGAGGCCTTCCTTGACGGCGGTGTCGGCGAGGTGGAGGGCGTAGGTGGGCGTGCCGTAGAAGCCGGCCGGGCGCATGGTGGCGAGCCACTGGGCGAGGCGCACGCTCATGCCGGGCGCGCCGGCGCCGAAGGGAAACGCCTTCGCCCCCAGACGCTCGGCGCCGGCGAGCGCACCCCACGAGCCCATGTAGAGGCTGAGGATGGCGGCCACGCACACCATGTCGCCGGGCCTCAACCCCATGGCCCACATGATGCGGGCGTGGGCGTTGGCGATGGCGTTCCAGTCCTGGCGGCCGATGGCGAAGGCGGTGGGGCGGCCCGTGGTGCCGGAGGTGCCGTGGATGTGGAAGATCTCGGCGTCGTCCACGCACAGGTAATCGCCGAACGGCGGGACCGCGGCCTGGGCGGCGCGCAGGTCGGCCTTGGAGATCACCGGCACCTTGTCCTCGAAATCTTCGAGGCTCTTAAGATGGGAGGGATGAAACCCCGCCTCGTCCCACTTGCGCCGGTAGAACGGGGCCTTTTCATAGGCGTAGGCGCAGACGTCCTTGAGGCGCGCGAGGATCGCGGCCTCGCGGTCCGCGGGATGCATGGTTTCGCGCTTCGGAAACCAGTAGCGCGCGTCCGGCGGCGGCAGATAGGCGTCGTCGTAGCGCGGGGGAAATGACCAGAATTCCATGGCACCCTCCCCGCGCTCAGCGCGCGCCGCGCTCGGCGACCAGCCGTTCGAGCATCGCGACGATCGCGTTGGGCGGGGTGTCCTGGAGCATCACCTCCCGCACCCCGAGCTCCTTCAGCGCGACCACGTCCTCGTCCGGCATCACCCCGCCGGCGACGACGATGAGATCGTTGGCGCCGCGTTCGGAGAGGAGCTGGAAGATCTTGGGAAACACCGTCAGCTGCACCCCGGACAGGAGCGAGACGCCGAGCACGTCCACATCCTCCTGGATCGCCGCGGTGACCACTTCCTCCGGCGTGCGGTGGAGGCCGGAATAGATCACGTCCATTCCGGCGTCGCGCAGCGTGCGGGCGACCACCTTCACCCCGCGGTCATGTCCGTCGAGACCCACCTTGGCGAGGAGCACCCTGATCGGCTGGCTCATTTCCATCCCCTAGATTGAATTCTGAATTCAGTATTCAATGACGTTCTCACCTCCCCGGAGACTCGTCAAGATGGAAAACCGCCTTCACTCGCGATATGCAGAATTCATGGAATCCCTCGCCGCGCCCAAGCGCCTGGTCGAACAGACCTACGATGTCATTTTGGATGCGATCTGCGATGGAACGCTCAAGCCGGGAGAGCGCCTTACGCAGGAGGACATCGCTGCGCGCCTGAACGTTTCCCGCCAGCCGGTGACCCATGCGCTGGTGATTCTCCGGGCGCAGGGCTTCGTGACCGAGGCGGGAAAGCGCGGGGTCGCCGTCGCGCCGGTGCAGCCGGAACTGCTCAAGGCGATCTATGAGTTCCGCTCCGCCGTCGAGCCGCTCGCCGCCGAGCTCGCGACCGCCAACCTGAAGCCCGAGCACATCCGCCAGGGGCGCGAGCTGCTCGCCCACGGCCGCAACCTCGTCCTCGCCAACGACCGCAAGGGGGTGGTGCAGGCCGACATGGACTTCCATTCCTTCATCTACGACCTCTCGGGCAATCCCCTGATCATCGACACCATGCGGCTCAACTGGCAGCATCTGCGCCGCGGCATGGGGGAGATCCTGAGCTATCCGGGCCTGTCGATCCGGGTCTGGCGGGAACACGAGGACATCCTCGAAGCCATGATCGCCGGCGATGCCAAGCTCGCCGCCCGGAACATGCGCAGCCACCTTCTCGGCGCCTACAAGCGGGTCATCCTCGGCGAGAAGCACCTGACCTGACCGGATGCCGGTCCACCTCCAGGCCGCGGCCGGGACGGCCTACCAAGGGTCGCGCGCGCCGGAGGCAAGCGGATCAACGCCCCGTCCGGCGCGCGCCGCCCGCTCGGACCTTCGCCGCGCCTTCGGCGTGACGGCCGCTGTCCGGTAGGGACCGCGGACGGCCCGGCGCCCCCCGCCCCGTCGGGCAGGCCCGAGCGCGCCGCAAAATAGCCGAACATTCACCGCTGACTTTCCTTGCCGCCGTAAGTCTGGCGTAAGCTTGGCTTTGCAAGGTCCGACCGTTCCTCCATGGCAGGACCGGGCAGGCATGACCTCTGCACACATCATCGAACCGGGCGACGCGGACCGCACCGACGTCCAGGCCTTCATCGCCGCGGTCTACGGCCGCGAATATGGCGCGAAGCTGACATCGTTCGCCGACACCCTCATCTGCCGCGTCGATGCGCGGGGGGAGATCCTCTGTGCGGCGGGACTGCGGACGGCTTCGGACGGCTTCTTCTCCGAGCAGTATCTTGCGACGCCCGTCGAGACCGCCCTGGCGCGCGCCACCGGCCGCCGTGTCCACCGGCAGGAGGTGTTCGAGGTCACCACCCTCGCCAGCCGCTCGCCGCGCGAGATCGGCGCCTTCATCGGCGACATCATCGCCTACGGCGCCCGCAACGGCATGGCCTGGTCCTTCTTCACCCTCACCCGGAGGCTCAGCCTGCTGCTGAAGCGGCGGCACCTTTCCCCCGTCTTCCTTGCCGACGCGGATGCCCGCCGCGTCGCCGATCCGCTGGCCTGGGGCCGCTATTACGAGACCGAACCCAAGGTGTTCGCGGTGGACGGGCTGAAGCTGGCGTCCTCCCCGGTGGCGTCCCTGGAGCTGGAGCGTCATGCGGAGCTTCCTTGACGCGGTGGCGGCGCACGCCCGCAGCACGCCGGACCGGACGCTGTTCACCGACGCCCATGGCGCGCTGAGCTACGCCGGCCTTCTCGGCGATGCCGCGCGCCTTGCCGGCCGGCTGCCGCGCGAGGCCCGCGTGATCGGCCTGTATCTGCCCAACGGTCGGGAATGGGCCGTGGCGCAGGTGGCGTGCATCGTCGCGGGCCGGATCGCGGTGCCGCTCCCGCGCTTCTTCAGCCCGCAGCAGATCCGGCACATCCTGCGCGATGCCGGCGTAGAGCTCATTCTCACCGCCGGCGCCGGCGAGGCTGCGGCCGAGATGGGCCTCGCCTGCCTGCCGGTGACGCTCACCGGAGAAGCCGGCGCGCTGCCCGCGTTCCGCGACGGTTTCGGCGAGATCATCTATACCTCCGGCAGCACCGGCGCGCCGAAAGGCGTGCGCCATGAAAGCGGACAGATGGGCTGGCAGGCCGCCGCCCTCGCCGGGGCCATCGGCGCGACGGAGGAGGATTCCTACCTCTCCGTCCTGCCCCTCTCCCTGCTGCTGGAGACGCTTTGCGCGATCTTCGTTCCGGCCTTCGCCGGCGGTCGCGCGCATTTCGAGACCGGCCTCGCAGAGGCCGTCGGGCGCGGATCCGCCCGAGGCATCGCCGCGGCCTTCGCGGCGCGCAGGCCCTCCGTCGGCGTGGTGGTGCCCGAGCTGCTGCGCGCCTGGGTCGGCGAGCTCGTTGCCACCGGCGCGACCGCGCCGGAGAGCCTGCGCTTCGTCGCCGCCGGCGGCGCGCCGGTCCCGCCCGGCCTGGCGGAGGCCGCCTGGCGCCTGGGCATCCCGGTGCACGAAGGCTACGGCCTGTCGGAATGCTGCTCGGTGGTGGCGCTGAACCGGCCGGGGGCGCGGGTCGCCGGCACGGTGGGCGACCCCCTGCCGGGACTTTCCCTCCGCATCCGGGACGGGGAAATCCTGGTGGACGGTCCCTCCGTCACCGATGGCTATCTGGGCGGCGCGCCGGCCGCGCGGCCCTGGGCCACGGGCGACCTCGGCGCCCTCGACGCGGCTGGCCGGCTGACCGTGTACGGCCGCAAGGACAATCTCATCGTCACCCCGTTCGGGCGCAACGTCAGCCCGGAATGGGTGGAGGCGGCGCTTCTGGACGCGCCCGGCGTCGGCTGGTGCGCGGTGGATGGAGACCAGCAGGGTCTTGCCGCCCTCGTCATCCCGCTGCCCGGCGCCGAGGACCGCTTCGCCGACGACGGCGCCAGCGAAGCGCTCCTCGCGCAGCGCTGCAGGGATCTGCCGGCCTATGCCCGGCCCAGCCGGGTGACGGTGGTTCCCCTCGCGCGGGCAAAGGCGCTGGGCCTTCTCACCGACAACGGGCGGGTGCGCCGCCCCGCCGTGCGCGCCCTGCTGCAGGCCAATGCGCCCCTGCCGCCCCTCTCCCCTGCCGTTCTCGAAGAAAGACGTGAGCCATGACCTTCCACGACCGCCTCCTGCGGGAGACCGCGGCCGAGCGCGACCGCTTCCTCGCCATCCCGCTCATCGAGCATGCGGTGCGCGCCGGCGGATCGCGAGGCCTCTACCTCGCCTTCCTCACCGAGGCCTACCACCACGTGAAGCACACCTTCCCGCTGCTGGCGCTGGCCGCCTCGCGCACCACCGACGCCCGTTACCAGGACGCGCTGGTCACCTACATGGCCGAGGAGCGCGGACACGAGGCGTGGATCCTCGACGACATCCGCGCCATGGGCGGCGATGCCGAGGCGGTGCGGCGCGGCACGCCCGGGCCGGCCTGCCGGGTGATGGTGGCCTTCTCCTATTTCGCCATCGAGCATGCGAGCCCTTACGCGATGCTCGGCAGCGTGCATGTGCTGGAAGGCATGTCGGTGCTGCTGGCCGAGCGCCTCGCCGACACGCTGACGCGCACCTTCGGCGCCCCTGGGGAGGCCGGATTTGCCTACCTGCGCTCCCACGGCGGGCTCGACAAGGAGCACGTGGCCTTCTTCCGCTCCCTGGTGGACGGCTTCGACGCGCCCGAGGTCCAGGACATCATCATCGACCATGCGAAGATGTTCTACCGGCTCTATGGCGACATCTTCCGCGATCTCGGTTCGCAGGCGGAGCTGAGCCATGCGGCGTGAGGCGAAGCTCGCGGCCAAGCGCGTCCTCATCACCGGCGGCGGCTCGGGCATCGGCCGCGCCCTCGCCCGCGAGGCGGCCCGGCGCGGCATGGAGGTGGCGGTCTGCGGCCGCCGCCGCGCGGCACTGGAGGAGACGGCGCGGCAGCTTCCGGCGAGCGCCCGCCCCATCGCCATCGCCGCCGACATCACCTCGGCCGACGACCGGGCGCGCCTCGTCGCGCTGCTTTCCGAGGCGTGGGGCCGGCTCGACGTGCTGGTGAACAATGCCGGCGTGGTGGAAGGCGGGGTGATCGAGCACACCGACGATGCCGCGCTGGAGGCCACCTTCCGCACCAACGTCATCGCGCCCATCGCCCTGACCCGGGACTGCGCGCCGCTGCTGCGCGCCGCCGCCCCCGCGCGGGTGGTGAACGTGGGCTCGGTGTTCGGCGACATCGCCTATCCGGGATTTGCCGCCTATTCGGCCTCGAAATTCGCCCTGCGCGGCTTTTCCAGCGCGCTGCGGCGGGAGTGGGCGCCGCAGGGCATCGGCGTGACCTATGTGGCCCCGCGCGCCACCCTCACCGATGCGGCCGCCGCCTTCGACGGCCTCATCGCCGCCACCGGCATGCGCCTCGATGCGCCGGACGAGGTGGCGGCCCATGTCTGGCAGGCGGTGGAACGCGGCCGCGACACCGCCTATCCCGCCGGCCCCGAGCGCCTGTTCGTGCTCATCCAGCGCCTGGCCCCGAAGCTCATCGACCGGGCGCTCGCCCGGAGCATTCCCCGCACCGCCTCCTGAGCGGGCTCCCCTTCCAGAAAGGAAATACCCATGCGTGCCCTTCCGCACACCCTTCCGCACACCCTTCCGCGCGCCCTGCTCCTGGCCGGACTGCTGCTCGGCACCGGCTCCGCCCACGCCGCCGACGATGGCCTCGCCAAGGAGGTCAAGCATATCCAGACCCAGTGGGAGACCATCAAGTTCACCGTCCCCGAGGGCGACAAGCAGACCGACCAGATGAACGCCCTCGGCGCCGAAGCCGACGCCATGGCGCAGAAATATCCCGACCAGGTGGACGCCCTGATCTGGGACGGCATTCTCACCAGCGAGCGGGCCTCCATGGTCAATCCCATCTCGGCCCTGTCGCTGGCCAAGAGCGCCCGCGACACGCTGGAGAAGGCCTATCGCATGAACCCCACCGCTCTGGAGGCGGGCGCCCCCACCAGCCTCGGCGTGCTGTACTACCGTGTCCCCGGCTTCCCGGTGGCGTTCGGCGACAAGGCGAAGGCGCGCAAGCTCCTGGAGGAGGCCACCAAGGCGGCGCCCCAGGGCCTCGACGCCTGGTATTTCTACGGCGATTTCCTGATGAGCGAGGGGGAGTATCCCAAGGCGCGCGACGCCTTCACCCACGCCCTCTCCATCGCGCCCCACCCGGACCGGCCCCTGTGGGACGAGAACCGCCGGCTGGTGATCCGCGAGAAGCTCGACAAGATCCAGGCGAAGCTGTGAGCGCGGCGGATCACGGGGCCGGCCCGGCTCCCGCCGCCTCCCGGCGCACGCGCCGGGACATCTGGCACCGGCTCGGCCGCCAGCTCGCGCGGCCGGAGGGCGCCGCCGGCGCCCTCATGGGCCGCCTCATGGTCCATGCCAACGCGGTGCCGAACCGGCTCGCCATCGCCGCCCTCGACATGGAGGCCCACGACCACGTGCTGGAGATCGGCTTCGGCCCGGGCGAGGCGCTGGCGGCCCTCGCGCGGCTCGCGCCGCTCGGCCGGATCTGCGGCGTTGAGGCCTCCCCGGCGATGCTCGCCCGCGCCCGCCGCCGCAACGCCCGCACCCTCGGCGCCGGGCGCATGGAGCTGGTCGACGGCGATTTCCGCCGCCTGCCCTGGGCGGACGGCGCCTTCGACAAGGTGCTTGCCGTCAATGTGGCCTATTTCTTCGACGGCGCGGGGACGGCCGTCGCCGAGATCCGCCGGGTGCTGAAGCCGGGCGGCCGGGCCGTGCTTTACGTCACGGACCGGGCGACCATGGCACGCTGGCCGTTCGCCGGTCCCGAAACCCACGTGACCTACGATGCCGCGGACCTGTGCGCTCTGCTCGCACGCGGCGGGTTCGGCCCGGACGACGTGGAGATCCGCCCGGTGAGCCTGCCGATGCAGATGGAAGGCCTCGTCGCGCGCGCCACCCGGGCCGCCTGAGCCGGTGCCGCTTGGAAGGCCCCCTCAGGCTGCGGCGGGCGCGGGAAAGCACATCTGCGCGCACCCCCCGCCCGAGGGCAGGTTGGACAGCTCCAGCCGGCCGCCATGGACCTGCATGGTGCGCTCGACGATGGAGAGGCCGAGGCCCACGCCCTCGCGCCGGTCGCTGCGCAGCAGGCCGCGCCGGCGCCGCTCGGCATCGAGCACCTCGGCGGGAAAGCCCGGCCCCTCGTCGCGTATCCGCACCGCCGGCGCGCCGGTGACCTCCACCGTGATCATCCCCTGCGGCGGCGAATGCTCGAGCGCATTCTCGATGAGGTTGCGCACCGCGCGGAACACGTCGTCCCGGCGCCCCGCCACCACCACCGGCGCGGCGTGCGCGAGGGCCTCGATGCGGCGGCCGCGTTCGATCACCCGGGGGGCGAGATAGGCGGCCGCCTCCCGCGTCACCTCCCCGAGCTCCACCACGTCGCCGGGCTCGATGCGCGAGCGGCCGAGCCGCACCCGGTCGAGGAGCTGCTCCACCAGCCGCTCCATGGTGGCGAGCTCGCGCTCGAGCACCCGCGCATAGGGCTCCTCGGTGACGGCGAGCTGGGCCTTCATCACGGCGAGCGGCGTGCGCAGCTCATGGGCCATGTCGCCGGCGAACTCCTCCTGCATCCGGTAGCCTTCCCGGAGGCGGCCGAGCGCCTGGTTCACCGCGCGGACCAGCGCCAGCACGTCGTCCGGCAGACCCTTCTCGCTCAGCGTCACCGAGACCCCGCCGGGCTGGATCGCCTCGGCTTCCACCACCGTCAGCGCCAGCGGGCGCAGCGCGATGTGGGCGACGAGAAGGTTCGTCGCCAGCATCAGCAGCATGAAGGGGATCCACAGCCAGGCGATATCCTGCATGAATTCCTCCAGAACCGAATCGAACACCACGTCGCTGCTGGGGAAGGTCACCTGGACGTAGACCGGCGGCGTGGTATCGGCGATCTGGAGCGAGATGCCGTAGAGCGCCTCCGGTCCCGGCCCGGCGGGGAGCTCGAAATAGCGCTCGTCATCGTCCTCCGTCGGCACGAACGCCTCGGTGGCGTCGCTGGAGCCGGCGAGGCGCTCGCCGGACGGGCCGAGGACGATGAAATGGCCCCCCTCCTCGGCGATGCGGCGCACCGTGGACTGGCGGATCGCGGCGGTCGCCGCGCCGTCGGGCGTCACCTGCACGTCCTTGGCGATGCTGACCGCGAAGCTGTGCAGCGTTCCCTCGCGGAAGCGGGTGTTGATGGCGTCGAAGCGGATGTAGAGGAACAGCGCGGCCGCGCAGACAGCGAGAATGCTCACCGCCACCATGCCCACCAGCAGGCGGCCGAAGAGCCCGCGCAGCACCTTCCTCACGGCCGCTTCCCCGACAAAAGATAGCCGATGCCGCGCAGGGTGTGGATCTCGGCCTCCGCGCCGACGCCGGCGAGCTTCTTGCGCAGCCGGTGGATGAGCACCTCGATGGCGTTGGAGCTGACTTCCTCGCCGAAGCCGTAGAGCGCCTCCTCGAGCGCGGCCTTCGAGACCACCGTGCCGGACCGGCGCATCAGCAATTCCAGGGCGCCGGCCTCGCGGCGGCTGAGGTCGAGCAGCGCCCCGTCCACCCTGGCGCGGCGGGCGGTGGTATCGAGCTCCATGTTGCCCTCGCGCAGGGCGGTGCCGAGCGCGGCGCCCGGCCGCCGCAGCAGGGCGCGCACCCGGGCGATCAGCTCGTCCATGTTGAAGGGCTTGCGCAGGTAGTCGTCGGCGCCGCCGTTGAGCCCCGCGACCACCGCCTCCGCATCGTCGCGGGCCGTGAGCAGCAGGATGGGGGTCGCGAGGCCGCGCTTGCGCAGGAGCGCGAGCAGGTCCATGCCGTCGAAATCCGGCAGGCCCAGGTCGAGGACGATGGCATCATAGGAGGTAGCACGCAGCGCCGCCTCCGCATCGGCGGCCCGGCACACGGGATCGATGGCATAGCCCGCCCCCTTGAGCGCCTCGGCGGTCAGCGCGCTGAGCCGCGCATTGTCCTCGACAAGAAGAATCCGCATCGCGCTGCCTTGAGCCGGTTTTCCCCCATAGGAAAGAAAATTGTGGCGCAAAAACAACTCGGATTGGTTCTCCTTTGCAGGATCGGCGGATTGATCTGGATCAATACTTATGGCCCGTCGTCCGGAACTTGACGTTAGGTCGCCGACCATGGCCAATTCACCCTACGGCATGCCCTCCAGGGCGCGAGAAAGCTTGGCACGACTGGGCGCCGGACAATTCGGATGGGTTTCGCGTGCGCCTGCGCGGGTCGGGATGGTGGACTTCCTGGCGTGCTCGGCCAGCTTCCGGCCACGCATAAGTTGAGCCCATCGATCGGACGAGGGTCTGCTCGAAAAAAGCTGCGCCCGCCGGCCGCGCGGTTCGTGACGTTCGAGCAGGTCGGCGGCCATCGCGGCTGATCGGTCGCGCCTCCAGCCTCAGCGTGACGCCGATGGAGCCCGTCCCATCGGGCGGTTTCCTCGGCATGGATCGTCATCACCCATTTGGGGGTCGTGGCCGACCGCAATCCCCGCCATCCTGACGCAGGTCGGGATAATTTGCGGAGCTGATGCACCATCGTCGATCCGCACGTCCCGCAACATAGGACGGCGGTGATGTTTGATTATTGCCCAGACGATGTTCGCACAAAAGTCATTACGGATTGTTATGATCAAGGAAATATAGACCCTCTAGATCGATGGACCGGAGTTGGAGAGTTTTCCACTCTCGAAACAATTTCCGTCTCGATCCCTTTCAAAGAATATCCCGGCACAGGATCGGCCCGGATATCATCGGCTCATACCGGGATGGCGCGGCCTTCAACGGAGTGAATTTCGCCAGCCAGTATTATCTCTCGCTATCCTCTCATTTATATATCGTAGCTGCCGCCAAGGCCGCCGCAAATGACTTTGGCGTCCATAGCGCCGGATCGGCGAGCCTGATGGGGAATACTTCTCTTTCCGTCGAACTGGAGAAGCGGCTCGGGGAATTTCTCGGCTATGAGTCCGTGACAGTCTTTCCGATCGGTTGGGCGGCCGGCTGCGGCGCCGTCAAGGCGCTGGTCCGCAAGGGCGATCATGTCTTGATCGACCTCCTCGCCCACGCCTGCCTCCAGGAAGCGGCGCGGGATGCCACCGACAAGGTGCATGTCGTGCCGCACCTTTCCGCCGACGCGATCGAGCGCCGCCTCGTCCGCATCCGCAAGGAGGACCCCGACAGCGGCATTCTCGTTGTCACCGAGACCCTGTTCTCGATGGACAGCGATACGCCCGATATCCGCGCCATCCAGGAGCTGTGCCGCACCCATAAGGCGACCCTCTTCGTCGATTGCGCCCACGACCTCGGCGCCATGGGTGCCACCGGACGCGGCGTGCTGGAGGAACAGGAGCTGATCGGCGGTGTCGACGTCCTGATGGGCTCGTTCTCGAAGACCTTCGCATCCAATGGCGGGTTCGTCGCCTGCAACAGTCCGGCGCTGAAGTTCGGTCTGAGATCCAATTGCGGTCCCTCGACCTTCACCAATGCGATGACCCCCATTCAAGCTGCGGTCGTGCTCGCGGCGCTGGCCATCGTGTCCGGCAATGAAGGGGCCGTCAGGCGCAAGCGCCTGGTCCACAATGTCGAGCGCCTGCGAGCGGGGCTTCGGGACAAGGGATTTGAGCCGCTCAGCCGCCCAAGTGCGATCGTACCCGTCATCCTCGGCAATATGGAACGCGCGCGGCTGATGACACGACACGCGCTCGAGCAAGGCGGGATCGTAAAGCTGGTCGAGTATCCGGCTGTCTCGACGAGCACGGCCCGCTGGCGGCTTCAGGTGATGACGGACCATGACGACGACCATATCGACCGCGTGATCGAAGTTGCCTGCCTCGCACGCGACCGCGCCGCCCAGCATCTGGAGGAGATCCGTCGTATCGAGAACCAAACGCGCGAGGTGGGCGCGTCCTAGCGGCGGGAGCGAGGAAGGGTCGATTTCGATAGAGCTGGCCCCGATATTCGACGGCGGCCGCATGCCGACCTTCCTCGGCGTTTGGACATCGCGCAATCCGGCCCTGAGATGGCGGCTATGGCGGGGCGGATCGGCGCGCGATTTCCATTTGCCCTCCCAGGCGCACAGGGCGCAGCGCCGGCACGAACGCCGCCATGCGCCCTCGGCAAGATGACCCCTCCAGGAACATCGCAGGCAGCTACGCCGCGCTGGCGGGTGCGCGCCTCATCGGCTGAAGCGGGACGGTTCGCGGGGGCCGCTCCAACGGCCCGAAAACAGCCGGACCAGTTCAGCCTGCCGGTGGGTGCCCGCTTTCGCAAAGATGTTCTTGAGCTGCGCGCGAACGGTTTCGCGCGCGATGCCGGACCCCTGCGCGATCTTTTCGATGTTGTCGCCGTCGGCAATCGCGCGGGCCACCCGTGCCTCGGCCGGCGTCAAGTCGAACAAGCCTTCAAGGAGCTGTTGCGAGGGCGCCGCGCCGGGCGTCATCGGCGTGACCAGAACGATGGCGGTGGCTGCTGAAAACACGTCGTGGGCAGCGCCGCGAATAGGCAGTACATGGACCACGGCCGCATCGCGCCCTTTCCCGGCGGGAAGCGGGATCGACTGGACACCGCCGCCGACCCGGGCCGCGATCCGGCCAAGCGCGTCGCCAAAAAGCTTGTCGGTGGTCGCGTCCACGAAAGAAAAGCGATCCAGCCGATCCCTGAAGCGCTCGGGAATGTGCGCTTCCAGGAGCGGGTTCGCGGCCAGCAGGCGATGCCCGGATCCGAGGATCGCCGCCGGCAGCCCGACAAGCCCAAGGGCTTCGGCCGCGGCACGGACCCGCTCGAGCACGAAACGCGCCGAGAAGGCGGCAGCGCGCGCAATGTGCGGGCGAAGCTGATCGGGCCGCGCGACCTCCGCACGCGAGACCGGCCCATCGCCAAACCGTCGCTCAATGGTCAGGAACAGGGCATCGCCGCCCGGCACGAAGACCGACGTGCCGGCGCACCAGCCCAAGCCGCGGGTGCGCAGAAAATCCACATAAAGCGGGTCCCGCTCCAGTTCTTCTTCGGTGAAGACGTCGTGACCCGTGAGAAACCCCGGATATCTGAGGGCGGAGGGCCCGCGGGCTGCGTTGGTTCATCTCCGGCCGGCCGAGCGCGGCAAACTCGTCCAGGATGCGGGACATGACCGGCGTTCCGACCCAGCGGATGCCCTGGGGCGGAAGCTGAACAATGCCGCCCCGCAGCCGGTCACCACCGATGACAGCGTCTCAAGGGCGCGCGGCCAGAGCTCGGGAGCCGCCGATGCCGCATAAATCTCGTCGACAAGCGACAGAAGTGGCTCCCCAGCCGTTTGCCCCGACCTTTACACCTAGAACGAGCATCAGGCGTCGCATCCCACGACTTCCATTGCGTCTGCAACAGCCTGCAAGCCCCACCGCCGCGTTTCAGACCCATTCGGCGAAGAGGCTCAGTTGGGCCCTTAGAGGCGGCCGTTCTCGGAGTCCGAGAAGGGTCAGCTCGGCCAACGAACGGCGAGCGCATCGTTCCACGGACAGTATTTTCCAAGACTGTGGAGGCACGGATAGCGCCCGACACCTGCATCCATCACGCCTCCACCAGCCGGTATCCCACCCCCGGCTCGGTGATGATGAAGCGTGGGTTGGTGGCATCGTCACCTAGCTTGTCGCGGATGTGGCCAATGGCGATGCGCAGATAGTGGGTGTCTCCGGCGTGGGCCGGGCCCCACACCGTCGTCAGGAACTGACGATGGCCGATCAGCCGCCCGGGATAGCGGGCGAGCAGGGCCAGCACGTCGAACTCCTTGCGGGTGAGCTTCACCTCGGCGCCGTCCACCCGGACCGTGCGGCTGGCGAAGTTCACCGCGAGCGGGCCGATCACCTGTTCCGTGGGCTCGGCGCTGCGGTCGAGCCGGTTGCGCAACAGCGCGCGCAGGCGCGCGAGCAGCTCGCCCGTAGAGAAGGGCTTGGTGACGTAATCGTCGGCGCCGGCATCGAGGGCGGCAATCTTCTCGCTCTCCGCGTCCCGCACCGAGAGAATGAGGATCGGCACCCGCGACCAGCCGCGAATGGCCGCGATCACCTCCTTCCCGTCCATGTCCGGCAGGCCGAGGTCGAGCACCACGCAATCGGGCGCCGAGGTGGCCGCAAGCTCGACCCCGGCGCGCCCGCGCTCCGCCTCGAGGGCCTCGTAGCCGCCGCTCGCCAGGGCGATCTTCAGGAAGCGCCGGATGGGCGCGTCGTCCTCGACGACGAGGATGCGGGCCGAGGGGTTCGCCGGTGTCATGCGCCGTCGTCCAGGGGGGCTTTGGCGAGTGGCAGGCGGAGCGTGATGGCGGCGCCGTGTCCGCCGGGGCCCGCCTCCGCCTTCACCCACCCGCCGTGAGCTTCCACGAGCCCGCGCACGATGGCAAGGCCGAGCCCCGTGCCGGCGGGGCGGCCGTCGCCTTGCGTGACGCGGTGGAACAGGTCGAACACCCGCTCGCGCTCGCCGGCCGGGATCCCCGGCCCCTCGTCGGCGACCGTGACCAGGGCATCGGCGCCGTCGGCCGCGGCGGCGAGCGAGATGACGGTGCCAGGCGGTGCATATTTCGCGGCGTTCTCCAGGATGTTGGTGAGCGCCTGGCCGATCAGTACCGGATCCACGTCGAGCATAGGCAGATCGCGGGGAATGGCCACCTCCACCCGGTGGCCGGCGAGGAGGCGTGCGAGGTCGGCCCGCACCCGGCCGACGATCTCGCCGAGCTCCACGGCGGCGCGCTTGGGCCGGAGCGCCCCGTGTCCGAGGCGCGTCATGTCGAGCAGGTTCTGAACGTAGCGGTCGAGCCGCCGCGCCTCGTCGAGGGCGGTGAGAATCAATTCGCGCCGGTCCGCCGCGTCGAGGCGGCCACCATCGTCCTCGGCGAGGGTGGAGACGGTGCCGATCACCGTGGACAGCGGGGTGCGCAGGTCGTGGCTCACCGAATTAAGCAGTGCGCCGCGCAGCCGCTCACTCTCGGCCGAGACCCGGGCGTCGGCCAGCTCCTCGGCGAGGCGCACCCGCTCGACCGCCACCGCCACCTGATCCTCCACCGCCAGCAGCAGCCGCCGGGTCTCCGGATCGAGGCCCCGGCTGCGATCGCGGAACCGCACGCCGATGATGCCGAGCGGTCGCTCTCCCGTCGCCAGCGGCACGAAGAGCCAGTCGCTCATGGGCAAGGTGGCGGTGCCCGCGCCGGCCGGCTCGTTCCGCTCGAAGGCCCAGCGCGCGGCGCCCTCGGCGCGGGCGTCCAGCTCCTCGATGGTGGGGTGGCCCTGCACCTGCTCAAGCCCGACCACCGCGTCGGGCATCAGGATCAGCGACTGACAATCGAGCGTCGCGGCGATGTGGTAGGCCGCGGCCCACAGCACGTCGTCCGCCTTGCCGGCGGAGGCGATCTTGCGGGCGAAGTCGTAGAGGGTCTCGGTGCGGCGCTTGGCGGCGCGCATGGCCTCCACCTGGGCCTTCAGCCGCCCGGCCAGCGTGCCGGTGAACACCGCGCCCACCAGGAAAACGAGGATCGAGACCACATCCTCCGGATTGCTGACCGTGAGGGTGTAATAGGGCTCGGTATAGAAGAAATTGTAGGCCATGGAGCCGAGCGCCGTCGCCACGAGCGAGGCGCCGAGCCCATGCCGGGCGCCCACCACCAGCACGGCGGTGAGGTAGATGGCGGAGATCGCCCCGCCCGGCACCGCGTCCCACAGGCCGATGGGCCAGGCAAGGAGGCTCGCCACGGCGATGGCCGCGAGCGCGGTGGCATAGCCCCTCCAGTCGGGCTTGTGCAGCGGCGCGCGCGCCAGGACGGCGCGGTCGGAGCGGCCGTGCGGCGTCACCACGGTGACCTCGAAGTCGGTCGCCTCGTCCAGCAGCCGGTCGGCGACCCGCTCGCGGAACAGGACGGCCAGCCTCTCCCACCAGGAGGCATGGGACCGCGCCCGGCCGATGACCACCCGCGAGACGTTGCGGCCGCGCGCATAGCGCAGGAGCTCCGCGACCACGTCGGATTCGGCGTGCAGGGTCACGGTCTCGGCGCCGAGGGTCTCGGCCAGATGCAACGCGTCCAGGGTGCCGGCGCGCACCGCCGCGGGCATCGCCTCGTGACGCGGCGTGACCACCGTGGCGACGATCCACGGGATCTTCGCCCGCTCGGCCATGCGCTTGCCGGCGCGTACGAGGGCCTTCGCCACCGGCGCCTCGTTGATGCAGACCAGCAGCCGCTCCTCGGTGGGCCAGGGCCCCTTGACCGCATTGGCCTGCATGTAGGCCAGCATCTCCGCATCGACCCGGCTCGCCGCGGTGCGCAGGGCGAGCTCGCGCAGCGCCGTCAGGTTGCCCTTGGAGAAGAAGTTGCCCAGCGCGCGGCCAACCTGCTCGGGCACATAGACCTTGCCCTCCTTCAGGCGCTTGATCAGTTCCTCCGGGGGCAGATCGATCAGCTCGATGTCGTCGGCGCGCTGCAGCACGTGGTCCGGCACGGTCTCGGCCACCTTGACGCCGGTGATGCGGGCGATGATGTCGTTGAGGCTCTCGATGTGCTGGATGTTGAGGGTGGTGGTGACGTCGATGCCGGCGTCGAGCACCTCGACCACATCCTGCCAGCGCTTGGGATGGCGCGAGCCCGGCGCGTTGGTATGGGCGAACTCGTCGATGAGGGCGAGTTGCGGACGGCGCGCCAGGAGGGCGTCGAGATCGAGCTCGCTCAGGGTCTGCCCGCGGTACTCCACGGTCCGGCGTGGCAGCTGCTCCAGGGTGCCGAGGAGGCCCGCGGTCTCGGCGCGGCCGTGGGTCTCCACCAGCGCGACCACCACGCCGATGCCGGCCCGCTGGCGGGCGCGCGCCTCCTCGATCATGGCGAAGGTCTTGCCGACGCCCGGCGCGGCGCCGAGGAAGATCTTCAGCCGGCCCGGACCGCCGCGGCCGCGGGATTCCGTCAGGGCCTCCTCCAGGAAGGCCTCGGGGGCGGGTCGCTCGTCGGCGGTGCTGACCATGGATCCGGCCTAGCGCTCCGGCCTCAGCCCGTCCAGGGCGAGGTTGAGCGCCAGAACGTTGACGCGCGGCTCGCCGATGAGGCCGAAGGTGCGCCCCATGGTATGGCGGCCGACGAGGGCATGCACCTGCCCCTCGTCGAGGCCGCGCGCCCGGGCGACCCGCGCCACCTGAAAGGCCGCCGCCTCCGGCGTGATGTCCGGATCGAGCCCGGAGGCGGAGGCGGTCACCAGATCCGCCGGCACGGGACCGCCGCCCAGTGCCGCGGCGCCGGCCTTCACCGCATCGGCCAGCGCGGCCGAGCTCGGGCCGAGGTTCGAGCCGGCGGAGCTCGTGGCGTTGTAGGGGCTCGGCACGCTCCGGCCCGAACCGGCCGGATCGGGCGCCGTGGTCGCCGAGGGGCGGCCGTGGAAGTAGCGTTCCGACGCGAAGGCCTGACCGACGAGACCAGAGCCCACCACCCGCGCGTCAACCACCACGGGCGAGCCGTTGGCGGCGTCGGCGAAGGCCAGCTGGGCGATGCCCGTGATGGCGAGGGGGTAGGCGACGCCGGTGAGGAGCGTGAACAGCGCGAGGAGCGCCAGCGTGGGACGCAGATAGGTGGTCATGGGTCGCTCCGTTCAGGCGAGGTGGAGGAAATCGACCACGAGGTCGATGGCCTTGATGCCGATGAAGGGCACGATGAGCCCGCCCAGCCCGTAGATCATCAGGTTGCGCCCGAGCAGCGCCGCCGCCGGGGCGGGCCGGTAGCGCACGCCCTTCAGTGCGATGGGGATGAGCGCGACGATGACCAGCGCGTTGAAGATGATGGCGGACAGGATCGCCGATTGCGGCGTGCCCAGCCCCATCACGTCGAGCACGGCGAGACCCGGATAGGCGGCGACGAACAGCGCCGGCAGGATGGCGAAATACTTCGCGACGTCGTTCGCCACCGAGAAGGTGGTGAGCGCGCCGCGCGAGATGAGCATCTGCTTGCCCACCATGACGATCTCGATGAGCTTGGTGGGATCGCTGTCGAGGTCGATGAGGTTGCCGGCCTCCTTGGCGGCGGGCGTGCCCGAGTTCATGGCGACGCCGACGTCGGCCTGCGCCAGCGCCGGAGCATCGTTGGAGCCGTCGCCGCACATGGCGACGAGGCGCCCTTCCGCCTGCTCGCGGCGGATCAGCTCCAGCTTCCGCTCGGGCGTCGCCTCGGCGAGGAAGTCGTCCACCCCCGCCTCGGCGGCGATGGCGGCGGCGGTGAGCGGGTTGTCGCCGGTGATCATCACCGTGCGGATCCCCATCCGGCGCAGCTCGGCGAAGCGCTCGCGGATGGCCGGCTTCACCACGTCCTTCAGGTGGATGACGCCGAGCACGCGGCCGTCCTTCGCCACCACCAGGGGCGTGCCGCCCGAGGAGCCGATGCGCTTGACGATCTGGTCCACCGCGGCGCTCAGCGGCGTACCCGACAACGCGGCCATCGCATCGGACGCGCCCTTGCGGATCACCGCGCCCCCCGGCAGGTCCACGCCGGACATGCGGGTGTGGGCGGAGAACGGCACGAAGGTCGCCGCGCCGGCCTTTGACGGGTCGAGGCCGAAGCGGCGCCCCGCCAGCTCGACGATGGACTTGCCCTCCGGCGTGTCGTCGGCGAGCGAGGCCAGGAAAGCGGCCTCCGCCAGCTCCCGCTCGGTGACGCCGGGGGCCGGCTCGAAGGCGTCCGCCATGCGGTTGCCGAAAGTGATGGTGCCGGTCTTGTCGAGCAGCAGCACGTCGATGTCGCCCGCCGCCTCCACCGCGCGGCCGGACTTGGCGATGACATTGGCCTTCACCAGCCGGTCCATGCCGGCGATGCCGATGGCGGAGAGCAGCCCGCCGATGGTAGTGGGGATGAGGGTGACGAACAGCGCCACCAGATAGACCACGGGAAGGGTCGTCTCCGACCAGGCGGCGAAGAAGGGCAGCGTCACCACCACCAGCAGGAACACGAGGGTAAGGCCGGCGAGCAGGATGTCGAGGGCGATCTCGTTGGGCGTCTTCTGGCGCTTGGCGCCTTCCACGAGGGCGATCATGCGGTCAAGGAAGGTCTCGCCCGGCTTCGCCGTCACCCGCACCACGAGCCAGTCGGAGACGAGGCGCGTGCCGCCGGTGAGCGAGGAGCGGTCGCCGCCGGATTCGCGGATCACCGGCGCGCTCTCCCCCGTGATGGCGCTCTCGTCCACCGAGGCGACGCCCTCCACCACCTCGCCGTCGGTGGGCACGATGTCGCCCGCCTCCACGAGGATCAGGTCGCCGATCTCCACGCGCTCGATGTCCCGGGCGCGGACGCTGGCGCGGTCCTGGGGATCCGCGATCACCTTCGCCTGCGCGGCGGACCTGGTGGCGCGGAACGCATCGGCCCGCGCCTTGCCGCGCCCCTCCGCCACGGCCTCGGCGAAATTGGCGAACAGCACCGTGAACCAGAGCCACACGGCGATCTGCACGCCGATGAGGAAGCTCGGCCCGCCCGCGAGCCCCTCGCGCACCACCAGGACGGTGGCGACGAGGCTCACCACGGCAGTGGAGAAGATCACCGGATTGCGCGCCAGGGATCGCGGATCGAGCTTCACGAACGCCTGGGTCGCGGCCGGCAGCAGGATCGCCGGCGCGAAAAGGCCGAACTCGACGGAAGGATGCTTGCTCATGGGAATGCCTCAGAAGGTCCGGCCGGCCAAGACGGAGACCTGCTCCGCGATGGGGCCGAGGGCGAGGACGGGCAGGAAGGTGAGCGCGCCGACGATGAGGATGGTGGCGATCAGCAGGCCCACGAACAGCGCGCCATGGGTGGGGAAGGTGCCGGCGGTGGCCGCCGCCGTCCGCTTGGCCGACAGGCTGCCGGCGATCGCCAGGATTGGGATGATGTAGCCGAACCGCCCGAGCATCATGGCGATGCCGAGGAAGGTGTCGTGCCACGGCGTGTCGGCCGCAAATCCCGCGAAGGCCGAGCCGTTGTTCCCGGTGGCCGAGGAATAAGCGTAGAGCAGCTCGGACAGGCCATGGGGGCCGGCGTTCGCCGCCGAGGTCTGCGCCGTGCCGGCGGCGATGGCGAGGGCGGCGAGGACGAGCACGCCGAGAGGCATGATGAGCAGCGTGAGGGCGGCGAGCTTCACCTCGCGCGCCTCGATCTTCTTGCCGAGATATTCCGGCGTGCGCCCCACCATGAGGCCGGCGAGGAACACGGTGAGGATCACAAAAAGCAGCATGCCCGTGAGCCCCACGCCCACCCCGCCGAACACCACCTCGCCGAGCTGGATATTGAGCATGGCGACGAGCCCGCCCAGCGGCGTGAAGCTGTCGTGCATGGCGTTGACCGAGCCGTTGGAGGCGGCGGTGGTGGCGGCGGCCCAGAGCGTCGAGCCGAGGAGGCCGAAGCGCACCTCCTTGCCTTCCATGTTGCCGGAGGCGACGTCCACGAGACCGGCCTGGAGCGGGTTGCCCGCCGCCTCGGCCGCATAGATGGCGGCGAAGCCCGCGACGAACAGCAGCGCCATGGCGGCGAACAGCGCGCGGCCCTGCCGGCGGTCGCTCACCATGCGGCCATAGGTGAAGCAGAAGGCCGCCGGGATCGCCAGGATGGCGAGGGTGGAGAGGAAATTGGTGAGCGCGGTCGGGTTCTCGAACGGATGGGCGGAGTTCACGTTGAAGAAGCCGCCGCCATTGGTGCCGATCTGCTTGATGGCCACCTGGCTCGCCACCGGTCCGAGGGCGATGGTCTGCTTCGCGCCTTCCAGCGTGGTCGCGTCGAAGCTGGCGGAGAGGGTCTGCGGCATGCCGCACAGGCCGAAGAGGAGGGCGAGGAGGATCGCACCCGGCAGCAGGACGTAGAGGGTCGATCGGACGAGATCGACCCAGAAGTTGCCGATGCCCTTCGCCTGCCGGCCGGCGAAGCCTCGTGCCACCGCCGCGGCCACCGCCATGCCGGTGGCGGCGGAGAGGAAGTTCTGCGTGGTGAGGCCCACCATCTGGCTGAAGTTGGAGAGCGTGGTCTCGCCGCCATAAGCCTGCCAGTTGGTGTTGGTCACGAACGAAATGGCCGTGTTGAAGGCGAGCGGCGCCGAAAGTCCGGCAAAGCCCTGCGGGTTGAGCGGCAGGAAATCCTGGAAGGCCAGGATCAGGAACAGGAGCGCGAACCCCGCCGCGTTGAAAGCGAGGAGCGCGAGGGTGTAGCCGGTCCAGCGCTGGCTCTGGCCCGCGGCCGGACCCGCCGCGCCGAGCAGCGCCCGCTCCACGGACGCGAGCAAGCGCGCCTGCCCCGTAAACACCGCCGCCATGTAGGCGCCGAGGGGCAGCGCGATGGTGAGCAGCAGCCCGGCATAGAGGAGGACCTGGAGGATATTGCTCATGCTGGCGTCCTCCTTCAGAACAGCTCGGGGCGCAGCAGCGCCACCAGAAGGTAGGCAAAGAGGAGGGTGGCGGCGCCAAGGCCGAGAAGAAGATCGAAAGTCATGGCCAGCCTCACAAGTGGTCGGCGGCGGCCGTGGCGGCACAGGCGAGCGCAAAGAGCATCAGCCCTCCGCCGAGATAGATCAGCAGGTCCATCGTGGTGAGCTCCGGTTCAGACGGAGCGGTGCTACGCCTCGCGCGCGTAAAAGCGATAGGTGGAAAGGCCGGGAGCGTGTAACGGGAGCATAAAGTCGCCTTTGCGACGGGCGAGCTATGCAAACCTTTGAGGCGGAGGGCCATCTCCCGTTGGCGGACTCTTTCAGAGGACGGGGTGGGTCAACTCCTGCCGTGGTAGCCGGTCACGGTCGGTCGTATGTCGTCCGAGAGCCACATGGCGCCGACATGACCATGGCGACGCCCCACTCGGAAGCGGGGCTCCCCACGAGGGCGGAGTCAGTCGGCAGTGCGGCGGGACCAGATGAGGGCGAACTCGCCCTGGGTCTCGGTCTCCACCAGGCTCGCAGAGATCGGAGCCGGGAAGCTCGGGTCGTCGAGCTTGACGGAGAGATAGTCGCGGCCCTCGCGGGAGCGCTTCTTCCACGCCGCCCCGAACTCGATGATGGCGCCGGCGAAGATGCGGAAGTCCGGTCCTTTGTCGTTGTCGCCCTCGGCGGAGAGGAATTCCACCGCCTTGACGTTGAGGCTCAGGGCCTTGACCGTACCCTTGAAGCCCTTGGGGGTGGCGGTGAACGTGCCGATGGTGGCCATAGCGGTGGTTCCTTGTGCTGGTCGGGCCGCGCCGATCACGGCCTCGATGGGGGTCGCCCGAACGGGGACGATCGGCCCGCAATGCCCGGCGAGGACTTTCTTGCCTCGCGCTGCAAAGCCGGCCTTGGCCGGCGGCGGAAGAAAGCCGCAGGCGGGCGTTGCGGGTTCAAGATCGAGGCGGCGCTTTCGTCGCTGGTCTTCGGTCAGACCCAGACCAATCGAGGCCGTGATGGACGCGGCTCGAAACCGGCAGAGGAAAGGAAGCGCCCGATGGCTATCGTCGGTGCCGCACGCTCACGTCGTGACCATGAAGGGCTTCGCCAAAAAGGTCGGGTAAGGCCTTGGCCGTAGCAGCGAGGTGAACTTTTCGTCGTTCCCCTGCAGGGGACAACCAGGACAAGGGGTTTGCAACCGGAATGTCGTCGATGGCCGGCGCTACCGGGTTCGGGGTGGCATTCGGAGAAATGGCAGCGTTCCCGCGTGGGTCGAAGCTGCATCGCCTGTTCAAACAGCACCGCGGACCGGGCTTTTTGGCGCCGTTCGCTCGGGAGCGAGCCTGGTGGAGACCGAGGACGGATTCCTGTTCCCCGTCTCCGCCTGCGCCATTGTCTGAGCCCGGCGGCACGAGGAGTTCCACTGCAGGGCGAGGCTTCATCCGGGGGAGATGTCCGCCACCGCGCTTGGCGTCAGGGATCGCAACCGAAGGCGGAGACCCGCAGGGGTTCCGGAAGCCGCCCCGGCGGCCCGGAGAGCCCGGCCCGCAGGGCGACGCCCAAAAAACCTCTCACTGCGTGTGGCTTCCGTCCTGTTCAGGCATCGGCGCGGCGGATCGGCCAGCTGCGCGACCGCCGCAAGGCCGGTGCATGCGCCACCGGCGCGGCGAAGATCACAGCGACGGCGAGGCCCACGAATGGAGCGCACGCTCGCGAATAGGAACGTCCGGACGCCGAAGGAGGCTCCGCCTGAGATGATTCCGACGATGCCGGCGCCGGCCCATCCAGCTCCGGTGCCATGGGCGAAACGGGCAGCGGCAAGGGCCAGCATGACGGGCAGAGCGAAAGTCGCGAGCCGATAGGCGAGGATGGATAATGCAGCAACCAGCGCCACGGTCAGGGCAATGACGGCGATCATGGTGTCGGCCTCCCCCGATGGGGACGCTCCGGCACGACAGAAGCCGAGGCGTCGGAGCGCGGCTTCGGGCGACGATCTCGTGACCATCGTTCCGAATGTGGAGCGTTCGAGGTCTCCGGCCGTGCCGTGCGAACGGCCGGAAAATCGACGGCTTCCGAGGGCGATTGGCCGGGGCCACCGCAGCGGCCCCGGCCGTCACGGCTATTCGGCAGCGTCGGCGCAGGCCTCGTCCTGCGGCGTGTCCAGCCATTGGGGCCGTTCTGTCCCCAGGACGGTGGGGAGCCATCCGGTGCCGGCGAGAAGCTGCTCGGCGGCTTCCGCCATCGCCTGCTTCTCAGCCACCGCACCAGCTGCCGGCTCAACCGGTGCACCGCCGCTGTCCATATTGCCGCGGATGTCCGCATCCGCAGCCACTTCCGCCGGCATCGCGCCGGCCCTCGCCTTCCTCACCGTCCTCGCCATGGTACCGATCCCTTCTCCGTCGATGCCGGAGGCGCGTGAGCGCGCGGCAGAGAGGGGGGCGGTCGCGGCCGAGCATGGCCGGGCTGCGCGGCCAGCGGAGTGGATCGGAAGGGTGGGGCTGCGGCGGCTCTGCCATGGGCGGGCGGCGGTCGCGGGGGAGAGAGGGCCAAGACCATCTCTCCCCGGGTGGGGCGATGGCGATGAGCTGCCAAAGGGTCATCCAGTCTCCCCCATGGCACTCGACGAACGAATTCCTGTCGAAGCGGCGACAGGGTGAAGAGGAGTCAAAATGTCGCGGCGCGTCGACCTCAGCATCGGGCCGAATTTCCGCAGACTAATTGGCTTTTCTAGTCTGCGCTAAATCGCTAAGTATTTGATTTCAATGGCGCGCCGGAGAGGATGAAGCTGATAACTTGTATCCCATTGTTTATAAAATGAATTCCTGTCGGTGATCATACTATTTTGCTAGTCGTCAGCAGCATGGGAAAGAGGTGACCCTGACGACCTCCACGAGGCCGCCCCTCTTCGAGCTGTGTGGCCAGACCTCGGAAGAGGTCCAGCGCGAGACGGGCGAACCTGACGTTGCCGCGTACGCCATCAGCCGGCAATGACCCCCGGTGCGGTCGTGCGTGAAGCGAGCGCTTGGTCCGCCCGTTCGGAATGCCGAACTCGTGGCTGGAAGCAGACAAATTAGCGCATATAGAACTGCGCTCTCCGCTCAAAAAACACATCGGATGAGGTTGTTCGCCTGTTTTTGTGCCTGTTTCAATCTCGCGGCGAGGGGCGGATTGTCCGTCCCTTTGGGGGCAGGTTGCACGGACTCTTCACTTCGCGTGCGATATCGGTGATATTCGTCGCAGAGTTTGATGTTGTTGGCGCCCTCGCGCATGTCGGAGCGTCGAGGCCCTGTCAGCTTCACGGGGGCGAAGCATGGCGTTGCCGGTTGCGGGGAAGAGGCCCACTTGGATTCTCGCACTTCAAGCGGGCCTCGTGATTGCGGCCACCGCACAGGCATCGACTGCCCATGGGCAGCAAGCGGTCTCGCCTGCTTCGGGATTTCCCCGCATCGTCGAAGTGGAGCGGGTAGAGACCTACGATAAAGCCAAGATTTCGGGGAGCACGATCGCAGGGCTTGCGCTCGGTCGTGCGCTCGGCTCCCTGGCGACCGACCGGATCGGATTAGCTGCTGAACCCATAAAGGTTGCGGCGGGAGCGCTGTGCTGATTCAAGGTTCGCGGGAGGAGCCTTTGGATGGCGCGATACGATCTGAGCGAGGCGGAGTGGCGGCTGATCGCGCCGCTGCTTCCGAACAAGCCGCGCGGGGTCGCCCGCGTGGATGACCGTCGGGTGATCAACGGGATCTTCTACGTGCTGCGGACCGGCTCGCCCTGGCGCGACCTGCCCACGCGCTACGGCCCGCACACGACCGTCTACAACCGCTACAACCGTTGGGCGAAGGCGGGGGTGTGGCTGAAGGTCTTCGAGGCGCTGGCGGCCGCCTCCCCTCAATCCTTGCACCTGATCGACAGCTCCATCATCCGCGCCCACCAGCACGCCGCCGGCGGAAAAAAGGGGGCCCGGATCACGCCATCGGCCGGTCTCGTGGAGGATTGAGCACCAAGATCAATGCCCTGGTGAACCAGGACGGCCTGCCGCTGAGGATCGTGCTCTCCGCCGGCCAGGCCTCCGACAAGGCGGCGGTCGTCGCGCTGCTGGACGGTGTTCCACCGGCCCCGGCGCTCGTCGCCGACCGAGGCTATGACGCGAAGGCCATCGTCGACCTGGTCGCCGACCACGGCGGGTGCGCCCACATCCCGACCCAGAAGGACCGCAAGGTCCAGCGCTCCGTTGACCCGGCGATCTACCGCCAGCGCAACCAGATCGAACGCTTCTTCTGCAAGCTCAAACACTTCCGACGCATCGCCACGCGCTTCGACAAGCTCGCCAGAAACTTCCTCGCAGCCGTCCTCCTCGCCTCAACCCGCATTTGGCTTAGAGCTGATGAGTCCACGACCTAGCACCCCCGCCTGCCAACGCAAATTACTTGTGCATCCATGGCATCACTCAGGATGGCTGGCCTGCTGCCGGATTCGTGGACACCGAGATAAGGTGTTCAACGGTACTGGAGAGCGGGAATGCAACGACGAAGGTTCAGCCGCGAGTTCAAGCTTGAGGCTGTGAGATTGGTGAAGGATCGGGGCGTTGCCGTTGCGCAGGCTGCCCGCGACCTGGATGTGCACGAGAACGTGCTGCGCAAATGGGTGCGCGAGGCTAAGGCGGATCCTCAGCATGCCTTTCCCGGGCAGGGTCAGATGAAGCCCGAGCAGCTTGAGATTGACCGGCTGCGCAGGGAAGTGGCCAAGCTGAAGGCGGAGCGCGACATCCTAAAAAAGGCCGCAGCCTTCTTCGCGAGGGAAGCGACATGAGGTTCGCCTTCATCGCGAAGCACCGGAATATCTGGCCGGTGGCATGGCTATGCGACGCTCTGGACGTCTCGCGGTCGGGCTTTCATGCCTGGCTCAATCGCAGCCCGAGTGCGCATGCCCGGCACGATGACATGCTCGCGACGGCGGTCGACCGGAGCTTCACGAGCAGCGATCGAACCTATGGCGCACGACGCGTCTGGCACGATGTGCTGGCGGAAGGGCTCTCCTGCGGGCTGCATCGGGTCGAACGGATCATGCGGGAGCATGGGTTGCGAGCTCGGCCGCGCCGTCGTGGGCTGCCGAAGGATGTCGGCGTGCGGGCCGCCGCGTCGGACAATCTGCTCGACCGCGCCTTCGAGGCCTCGGCTCCAAACCAGAAATGGGTGGCGGACTTCACCTACATCTGGACCGCGGAGGGCTGGCTCTATGTTGCCGCCGTCGTCGACCTGTTCTCACGACGTGTCGTCGGCTGTCAATCGGCGTTGGAAGGGGACCCCGGATCGGCGTCCAAGAAGGACCCCCTTTGGTTTTTGATCGACGCCGCCGT
>OFTY01000183.1_pt1 | contig 66346 bp, 58 predicted proteins | sample 1775061 | NCBI WGS metagenome assembly OFTY01 (sample SAMN08195773, study PRJEB24354) | sludge metagenome | isolation source: sludge from phenol fed wastewater aerobic bioreactor B | place: India: Nagpur | collected 2016-09-16 | reverse complement strand
TTTTTTTTTCAAGCAGAAGACGGCATACGAGATGCTTAGCTGTGACTGGAGTTCAGACGTGTGCTCTTCCGATCTAAATTAAACTACTTATTACCTCTGATTTTAAATACAGAGTTTTTTAATAATCATTCTTTTGAGCATATTGATACATATAAAAGCTATATATTTTGATTTAGAAATATATAGCTTTTATAATTTCCTCTATATATTAAATATAATCTACAAAATTGCTCCCCAGTATATTTTGATTATCTTCGTATTATCAATAATCTAAACAACATTATGGAATGCATTTCTGTATTTGATATGCTCAAAATTGGAGTAGGTCCCTCAAGTTCACACACGCTAGGTCCTTGGAGAGCAGCAGAGCTTTTTATCAAAGAATTAAAAAAGCTACAGTTTTTTCAAACTACAACTCATTTAAAAGTTGATTTATATGGTTCACTTTCTTTAACGGGCATAGGTCATGCTACAGATCTCGCTGTAATGCTTGGATTAAGCGGTGCTAATCCCGAATATGTACCTATTGAAAATATCGACAAAATTATTAATACAATAAAAGAGTCAAACCAACTTAATTTGGGAGGAGAAAACCCAATTAATTTTAGCCCTAAAGAAGATATAGTATTTAACAAAAACTTTTTGCCTCTCCACGCCAATGGAATGACATTTACAGCAAAATACAATAACAATCAACATTATGAATCCACTTTTTATTCAATTGGTGGAGGGTTTGTAGTTAAAGAAGAAAATGCTGAAAATGTTGAAAATGATATACTCAAAGCTTCTTTTCCTTTTGCGATAGATAAAGCAACAGAATTATTAATGTTTTGTAAACAAGAAAATAAATCCATTTCAGAAATTGTTTATGAAAATGAAAAATCTTTGCGTTCAGAAGAAGAAATTCACAATGAGTTATTGCGCATTTGGAATACTATGTTAGAATGTATTTATATAGGCTGTCATACTGAAGGCACTCTGCCCGGCGGACTAAACGTTCGTCGCCGTGCCTATGATATGTATCAAAACCTGAAAGGTGATCTGCCTTATGAAAATGCTCAAGAATGGCTGCAAACTATTAGAAAAACTAAAGTTTATTTTCGCCAAATATTGAAATGGGTAAGCTGTTTTGCTTTAGCTGTCAATGAGGTAAATGCATCATTAGGTCGGGTAGTTACCGCTCCAACTAATGGAAGTGCAGGAGTAATTCCAGCAGTTTTAATGTATTATTTAGTAATTGAAAATCACAAAGCGGGTGATAAAGAAATCAAGCAATTCTTAATGGTGGCAGGAGAAATTGGAAGTATCTTTAAAAAAGGGGCAACTATTTCTGCTGCAATGGGCGGTTGTCAAGCCGAAATCGGTGTATCCTCAGCTATGGCTGCGGGTGCTTTGTGCGAACTCATGGGAGGAAGCCCTGACCAAGTTACAATAGCTGCCGAAATAGCTATGGAACATCATTTAGGATTAACTTGTGATCCGATTGCAGGATTAGTTCAAATTCCATGTATAGAACGCAACACTATGGGAGCTCTTAAAGCTATTAATGCCGCTGAGCTAGCATTAGATACTGACCCTAAGAATGTAAAAGTACCATTGGATAAAGTAGTTAATACGATGTGGCAAACCGCACAAGATATGAATAACAAATACAAAGAAACTTCAGAAGGCGGATTAGCTGTTGCCGTAAATCTCTCTGATTGTTAAGATAATAAACAAATGCTATATAATTTACTCTATCAAACAAGCACTTATTTCCATTCTTTTTGTCTAATTTTGTATTAAATAACAAATCCAAACACCATGTCAGTAGCAAAAAAAGATTATAAAAAAGTGACTACCAAATCTCTGATAGATATGAAAGCTAACGGAGAAAAGATTTCAATGTTGACTTGTTATGACTATTCCATGGCAAAAGTGCTTGAAGCCGGAGGAATTGATGTAATGCTTGTAGGAGATTCGGCAAGTAATGTTATGGCGGGACACGAAACTACACTTCCTATTACATTAGATCAAATGATATACCATGCACAATCTGTCGTTCGTGGGGCAGACAGAGCATTGGTTGTGGTAGACTTACCGTTTGGTTCTTATCAATCCGATCCTAAGGAAGCTTTGCGCTCTGCTATCCGCATTATGAAAGAAAGCGGTGCTCATGCAGTAAAAATGGAAGGTGGTGCTGAAATAAAAGAAGGTATTAAACGTATTTTAGGAGCAGGTGTTCCCGTAATGGGACACTTAGGTTTGACCCCTCAATCTATTTATAAATTCGGAACTTATACTGTAAGAGCGAAAGAAGATCAAGAAGCAGAACAATTAATAAAGGATGCAAAAATGCTTGAGGATATAGGGTGTTTTGCTTTAGTTTTAGAGAAAATCCCAGCGTCTTTAGCCCAAAAAGTAGCTGAAAGTATTTCTATTCCTGTTATTGGTATAGGAGCAGGTAACGGTGTTGATGGTCAGGTATTAGTCGTACACGATATGATAGGGCTAACTCATGAATTCCACCCAAAATTTTTAAGAAGATACCTGAACATTTTCGAACAAATGAAAGAGGCTGTTTCTCAATATGTCAGAGACGTAAAAGCAGTAGATTTTCCTAACGAAAACGAACAATACTAATTAAATAATGGAAATTAAACGAAATTGAAATTTTTATTCCTTTTAATTTCGTTTAATTTATAAGTTTTTTACCCCTCTACTAGATTTATAGTTTCTAATGAAAATTATTTCAACTCCTAAAAATTTAGACGTCTTATACGAAGACAACCATCTTATTGTAGTCAATAAGCGTGTAGGAGACATTGTTCAAGGTGATCGAACAGGAGATATTCCTTTAAGCGAAGTAGTGAAATTATTTTTAAAAAATAAATACAATAAACCCGGAGCTGTTTTTTTAGGAGTCGTACATCGACTAGACCGCCCTACTTCTGGAATAGTTTTATTTGCCAAAACCTCCAAAGCTTTAACTCGTCTAAACAACTTATTTAAAAACAGAGAAACAAAAAAAATGTATTGGGCTATTGTTAAAAATAAACCTGAAAAAGAAGAAGACATTCTGGAACATTTCTTAATCAGAAATTCTAAAAACAACACTTCAAAAGCTTTTTTAAAAGAAATTAAGGGCAGTAAAAAAGCAAAACTGAGTTATAAAGTTATTCAAAAATTAAAACACTATTCTGTTCTAGAAATTGATTTATACTCTGGAAGACACCATCAAATCAGAGCACAACTTTCCGCGATCGGCTGTCCTATAAAGGGCGATTTAAAATATGGTTTTGATCGCAGCAATAAAGATGGAGGTATTCACCTACACGCCAGACAATTAATTTTAAACCATCCTGTAACTCAGGAAGTCATTACTATAATAGCTCCGCCTCCCGATGACGTTTTATGGAAAGAGGTAAAGTCATTTCCTCCCTATTAAAACCACTTTTTCCATTTAAAATAGATAATCATAAATAAAACGATTAGTAACATAGCAGCTAGTGTCCAGTAATATCCATTTGGAGAATGTAACTCTGGCATATTATCAAAGTTCATTCCGTATATGCCAACAATAAAAGTGAGCGGAATAAAAATAACAGATACAATTGTCAGTACTTTCATGATCTCGTTCATTCTATTGCTTTGTGAAGCAAAAAAATAGTTGGTTGCACTATCTAATTTGTTTAAATTATACTCTATTTGATCCAGCATCTCTATCGATTTATACTGTAAGCGCTCAAAAAAGGAAATACTATTTTTGCTAATTACACTACTGGTAATGCTTTTTTTATCTCTTAAATTATAGAGTACCTCTCTTAAAGGAATTATGGCTCTTTTTATATCCTGAAGCTCTTGAGTATATTCTTCTATCCGGATTAATGTTTCTTTTTTATATCTGCTTTTAGCTTCTATCAAAACCATTTCCACATTATCTTCAAACCAGTCTAATGTAGTTAAAAAACTATCCATTAATGAATCTAACAACCCGTATAATAAATAGCTGGTGTCTCTTTTTCTGGTTTGTCCGGTTTTGGTGCGAATACGCTCTCTGATAAGATTAAAAAAGTCGCCTTTTTTTTCTTGGAAGGACAACAAAACGTCTTCTTTTAGGATAAAGCTTATTTGTTCTACATCAACAATAGATTCTTCTTCTCTAAACGGAAGAATGGCTTTTACGCTAAAGAACATTATATCTTCCAGCTCTTCCATTCTGGTTCGTCTGCCAAAATTTAAAATTTCAGCCATAATATAAGATTCTATAGCAAAAAAGCTTCCTATTTCTCTTAATAGTTCAATATCGTGCAGCCCGTGCAAATTAAACCATTTTACAGTATCAGGTTCAGCTTGGTTGATAACATTGATCATTTCGGACAAACTCAAATTGTTATATTCATGAAAAACATCTTCATTATAGATAAACAACTGCATCGAAATAGGAACATCCGGATAATTTCCGGAATATTCTAAATAATTGGGTTGAAGTTTCTTTATTTTTTTATACTTTGCTCTCCTCACAATTATTAATTTTGAATAAAGATAGGAGTTTTTAAAATTACAATCTATTTTTACTTAAAAAATAAACACACAGCACAATTCATGAAAACACTGATTAAAAATATTAAAGAATTACTGCAGGTACGAGATATTCATATAGATAAACTTGAAGGCAGCGAAATGAAAAATCTTCCAGTGATACAAAATGCTTATCTGCTTATTGAAAACGATAGTATAAAAGATTACGGCTCCATGATGGATTGTCCTTCTGAAACAACAATTGATAAAGTTATTGATGCAACCGGACAGACTGTTTTACCGACTTGGGTGGACAGTCATACCCATTTGGTATATGCCGGAAACAGAGAATTGGAATTTGTAGACAGGATAAACGGACTGAGCTATGAAGAAATTTTTGAAAGAGGCGGCGGAATACTTAATTCTGCCAAAAAACTGCAAGAAACTTCAGAAGATGACCTGTATCAACAATCCAGTAAAAGATTAGAAGAAATCATAAAACAAGGAACCGGAGCGGTCGAAATAAAATCCGGATATGGATTGACATTAGAATCTGAATTAAAAATGCTTCGCGTTATAAAAAGACTAAAAAAGAATTATCCGGTAGCAATTAAGGCTACTTTTTTGGGGGCCCATGCTTTTCCAACAAAATATAAAGACAATCATCAAGGGTATATTGATTTATTGATAAACGAAATGATTCCGGCTATTGCAAAAGAGAACCTGGCAAATTATATTGATGCTTTTCTGGAAACAGGCTATTTTTCAGTTGCAGAAACAGAAAAAATTATGCAAGCCGGGCAAAAATATGGCTTAACACCCAAAATACACGTTAATCAGTTTACCGCTATTGGCGGAATAAAATCATGTGTGGAAAATGGAGCGCTTTCCGTGGATCATCTGGAGGTCGTAACAGAAGAAGATATAGAAGCCTTGAAAGGAAGCACGACTATGCCGGTAGCATTACCCACGTGTTCATTTTTTATTTCTATTCCTTATACACCTGTCCGAAAACTCCTTGATGCGGGGTTGCCTCTTGCGCTCGCCTCTGATTCCAATCCGGGTACAACGCCGTCAGGAAATATGAATTTTGTAGTGGCAACAGCCTGTATTAAAATGAGAATGACGCCAGAAGAAGCAATCAATGCTGCTACAATTAATGGAGCATATGCCATGGAAGTTGGTACAGATTACGGAAGCATTACCAAAGGTAAAAAAGCAAGTTTGATTATAACCAAACCTCTCAATTCTTTTTATGAACTTCCTTACGCTTTTGGCAGTAATTTGATTGACAAAGTTATTTTGAACGGCGAACTTCAGTAAACTAATTCTGAACATAAAACTAACAGAGATGAACAGTAAAAAACTAACCTTATTCAGTAAATCCGATTTAATTGCATACACCAAATACAGAAACGGAGAGATTAAGCTAGGTGAAAGAATACATCTTTTAGAAACTGAATCGTGGACAGAAGAACTAAAAGATGCAGAGCCAAAATATGCTGTTTTAGGTATTCCCGAAGATGTTGGTATTAAAGCAAACTGGGGGCGAACGGGTGCATCAACAGCGTGGAGTTCTTTTTTAAACAGTTTTTTAAACATTCAGCACAATCGATTTTGCAAAGGAAATTGGTTTACTTTAATCGGACACTTGAACTTTGAAGATGAGATGGAAAAAGCCCAAAAATTGGATATTAAAATAAAGGAAGATCGCAAAAAATTATTTGAATTAGTTGCGGCTATCGACAAAGAAGTTTCTCATACCATTTCCCAAATTACTGCAGCAGGAAAAATCCCTATTGTTATAGGAGGAGGACACAATAATTCGTATGGCAATATAAAAGGGGTAGCACTGGCAAAAGGAAAAGCAATTAATGTAATTAATTTTGATGCCCATACTGATTTCAGACCGTTAGAAGGACGGCATAGCGGTAACGGCTTTTCATATGCATATGAAGAAGGTTTTTTGAAAAATTATTTTATTTTTGGACTACATGAAAATTATACTTCAAAATCTGTCTTTGGTGATATTAAAGTTCATACCGAAAGAATAAAATACAATACATATGAACAAATAAGAGTTCGCAAAGAAAAATCATTTGAAACAGAGTTGTTTACTGCTAAAAAACATGTCGATAATAATTTTTATGGAATAGAAATTGATTTGGATGCTTTGCCAAATATAGCCAGTAGTGCTATCACGCCAACCGGATTTACTGTAGAAAAACTAAGACAGTTTCTGCATTTTTTCGGAAAATCAAAAAATGCGAGCTATTTACATATTTGTGAAGGAGCACCTGCTTTAGATTTTGAAACCAATAACCATTTAGTGGGCAAGTTAATAACATATTTAGTAACCGATTTTGTTAAATCAAATTCAGAAAAAACATAATTGTGAATATTTTATTAGTGGAAGATGATAGCCGCATCAGTGACTTTATTGTAAAAGGACTGGAGGAAAACGGAATGCATGTGCAATTGGCAACAAACGGACAGCAGGTTCGAGAATACATCCAAACTATTGATTGGGATTTAATTTTAATGGATATTATGCTTCCTGATATTGATGGTATACAGCTCACAAAATTGATTCGGTTCAAAAAAATTTTCACTCCTATTTTAGTGTTAAGTGCTTTGAGCGATATAGGAGACAAAACTTCTGCTTTAGACAGCGGAGCAGATGATTATTTGACAAAACCTTTTCACTTCAATGAACTATTGGCGCGCATTAATGCACTCACCAGACGAACCAAATTTAATTACGAAAAAAAAGAACACTTTTATATTTGCAGAGATTTACAATTAAACCCGGAAAAGCATCTTGTTACGCAAAATAATAAAATTATAGACTTGTCTCCCAGAGAATACAAACTGCTTTTATATTTATTAGAAAACAAAAATAAAGTTGTTTCAAGAACTCAAATTCTCAAATATGTTTGGGGTATTGAATACGACACAAATACGAATATTGTAGACGTATATATGTCATATTTAAGAAATAAGATTGATGAATCTAACGGTAAGTTTATTCACACCATAAAAGGAACAGGGTATATGCTTCAAGAATAAAATATGAATTTACGCAACAGATTAACATTCTATAGTACCATTACCTTTGGCATTGTTTTTTTAGCAGCATCGCTGATTATTTTATTTGCTTTTTACAATCGATCGCTAAATATTGTATTTAATGAATTAAAAAACACATCCTTATTATCTGCCATTTATTATTTGGAACAGGACGAATTACCGCAAAGTGAACACTCTGCTATTAAAGAACAATTTAGAAGTACTATTCAAAGTAGTTTTGTAGCAGTTTACAATAGTAGTAATAAAGTAGAATATGGAGAGTTAGAAGATTTAAAAATTACACCTAAAATTTTGGATTTGGTCAGACAAACCGGACATTTTCAATTTAAAAATGATAAATATGCCTATTACGGGATTTATTATCCGGATAATCAAGGAAATTTCGTTGTTTTTGTTAAAACCTCAAACGAAGAATTTATTAATCAAATTAAAAGTCTGATTTTTATTCTTATAACAGTCTATATTATTGGACTAATCTCTATCTTTTTTCTTAGTCGGTATATTTCAAATGTAGCTTATAAACCTATTAAAGATATTGTAAAACAAGTTAATAAAATTAACTACAATAATTTAGAACACGGAATTGAAGTACCTGATACTAATGATGAACTTGAAGAGCTTATTAAAACCTATAATGAGCTTTTTTTTAGATTATCCGAAAGTTTTTTGATTCAAAAAAATTTTATCAATTACGCTTCACACGAATTTAAGACTCCGCTTGCCGCTATTGCAGGAAGTCTGGAAGTTTTTGCTCAAAAAGAACGCAATCCGAAAGAATATAAAGAAGTTACGCAACAAGCGTTAAAAAACGTCTACAAAATAGAAAATATTCTGAGTAATTTATTGCTTCTTTCCGGTTTGAAGCATTCAGCAGAGCAACAAACAGAAAATATCCGTATTGATGAATTAATTTGGGATATTCACGATGCCCTCCTCGAAAAAGCAGAGGAATATAAAACACAGCTTAATATACAGATAGATGTAGATGATTTTAATATATTAATATACAAAGCTAACCAAACGTTGATTCATCTGGCTTTATATAACATTATCGAAAATGCAGTAAAATATTCAGAACAAAAACCAATTGATATCAAATTAAAAAATAAACATAATAAAATTGAAATCACTATTAAAGATTATGGCAAAGGAATTGAAAGCGAAGATTTAAAACATATTAAAACGATGTTCTATAGAGGTAAAAATGTAGGACCTATTTCCGGTAGCGGAATAGGATTGTCTCTAGCCATTCTTATTTTTGAGCAAAATGGAATTGAATACAATATTCAATCTAAAGTAAATGAGGGAACAAAAATCACTTTACTTTTTTAATAGTAATAAAAACAAAAATAGTTAAAAAGTAGATAGATAGTCTACTAATTTAGAATCAACTTATATCAGTTTTTCCAAACTGTTCTAAATAAAGATCTAATAAAGTAATCGCTGTCATTGCTTCTACAATGGGTACAGCTCTGGGTAAAACACAGGCATCATGTCTTCCTTTTCCTTTTACGATTACTATATTTCCTTTTGAATCAATTGAATCCTGATCTCTCATTAAAGTTGCCACAGGTTTAAAAGCAATATTAAAATAAATATCCATTCCGTTACTAATTCCACCTACTATCCCACCGGCATTGTTAGTTTTAGTAGTTCCATCAGGTAAAATAACATCGTTGTGTTGACTACCCTTCATTTTTGTTCCTTCAAATCCACTACCAAATTCTACGCCTTTAACAGCGTTAATACTCAACATTGCTTTTGCTAATTCAGCATCTAAACGATCAAAAACAGGTTCTCCTAGCCCTACAGGTATATTTTGTATCACACAGGTTATTATTCCTCCTATCGTATCTCCTGCTTTTTTTACGGCTTTGATACATTCCTCCATTTGTTGAGCAATCTTTAGATCAGGACAGCGCACAACATTCTTTTCAATATTAGAAAAATCTAATTCACTGTATTTTTTAGTAAGTTTTATGTCTCCCACAGAAGTTACATAAGCTGTAACTTTTATAGTTTTAAGAATCTGTTTTGCTATTGTTCCGGCAACAACTCTACACGCTGTTTCTCTGGCTGAACTGCGACCGCCGCCTCTATAATCTCTTATTCCGTATTTTTTCTCATATACAAAATCAGCGTGGCTTGGGCGATAGATATCTTTAATATGCTCGTAATCTGAAGATTTAGAATTATTATTTTGTATCAAAAATCCAATTGGTGTCCCTGTGGTTTTTCCTTCAAAAATACCGGATAAAAACTGAACAATATCATTTTCTTTGCGTTGAGTGACTATAGTGGATTGCCCTGGCTTTCTCCGATTCATCTCATTTTGAATAGCTTCAAAGTCTAAAGGCACTCCAGCAGGACAGCCATCGATAATTCCCCCTATTGCTTCACCATGAGATTCACCAAAAGTAGTGACTCTAAATCTCTTACCAAATGTATTCCCAGCCATATATTTTATATAGATATATCTAAAACAAAAATACAATTTAATTATAAAAATAAAAACAGGGTATTTCTTGAAATACCCTGTTTTTATTTTTATAACTAAAAGTCTTTTATCCCAATAACTCCTCTTGAGCTTCTTTATGTCTTCTTTCTATTTCCGCTTTGTCTTTTTTCGGCATTGTATCAACCAGTACTGGGGTAGCCAGGAACAAGGAAGAATAAGTTCCCACAATAATACCTATCAACATAGCAAAGATAAATCCTCTGATTGAATCTCCTCCAAAAATAAACATAATCAACAATACAAGAATCAATGTCAAAGAGGTATTAATTGTTCTTGATAAAGTTGTATTCACCGAATCATTTACAATCTTATTGAAATCTCCTTTTGTTTTTCCGGCTATATATTCGCGCACACGGTCAAAAACAATTACAGTATCATTCATAGAATACCCGATAACCGTTAGAATTGCGGCAATAAAATGCTGATCAATTTCCATGTGCCAAGGCATGATTTTATACGTTAAAGAATAAATTCCTAATACAAAAATAACATCATGGGCAACTGATACAATTGCTCCCAACGAATATTGCCACTTACGGAAAGAGATAACTAAATATACAAATATAGCTGCCATAGAACCTAAAACTGCCCAATATGCATTTTGTTTTACGTCTTTTGCCATACTCGGGCCAATCTTAGAAGCTTGAATAACTCCTAAAGTTTTACCTTCCGTTGCATTTACAAATTGATCGTATGAAATATCTGAAGAATAATAAGGCTTTAATCCTTTGTAAAGTAATTCATTTACTTCCTGATCCACAGCCGCTCCTTCCTCTTCTACTTTGTATTTGGTAGTAATTTTCAATTGCTCTTTATTACCAAACACTTTGGCTTCTACATTAACTCCAAAAACATTTTGCAATTGTTCGCTTACTTCATTAGCCGAAATTTGCTTATCAAATTTCACTTGAAAAGTCCTCCCTCCTACAAAATCAGTTCCTTCATCAAATCCATTGGTAAAAAACGAAATAAAACTAACTACTACAATTACAGCTGACAGTCCGTAAGTGATTTTTTTTACTTTCAAAAAATCAAAATGGAAATTAGTAAACCAGTTTTTAGTAATACTTGTTGAGAAAGCTAAACTTCTACCTGCTTTTACATCTCTATCCATAAATATACGTGCAATGAAGATAGATGTAAAAAGTGAAGTTGCAATACCAATTAATAAAGTAGTAGCAAATCCTTTAATTGGTCCTGAACCAAAGGCAAATAAAATTACTCCTGTAAGGATATGTGTTACGTTAGCATCCACAATAGGACGCATAGCGCCATGCCAACTATAGGATTCTTTAATTGTATCTGCTAAATTCATTCCTTTTCTCAAGCATTCTTTTGCCCTTTCAGAAATAATAATATTAGCATCTACAGCAGTTCCCATGGTTAATACGATACCTGCAATTCCCGGTAAAGTTAATACAGCTCCTAAACTTGCTAATACACCAAATAGGAATAACAAGTTGGCTAGTAAAGCAATATTTGCGTACCATCCCGCTCTGCCATAATAGAAAGCCATCCACGCTGCAACGATAATTAACCCGGCAATGGCAGACAATGTTCCTGCATCAATTGCTTGTTGTCCCAATGATGGACCAACAATTTCAGACTGAACTATATCTGCTCCTGCAGGCAATTTACCAGCACGTAATATATTAGCTAAATCTTTTGCATCAGAAACAGTAAAGTCACCGGAAATAGAAGATCTTCCCCCTGAAATTGGTCCGCTTGTTACTCCAGGTGCAGAATAAACTATGTTATCTAATACAATAGCAATATTAGATTGTTCTGTATAAGCCTTTCCTGTTAGCTCTTCCCAAATTTTAGCGCCTTTCGGACTCATTTGCATTCCTACAACCGGACGTCCAAAATTATCAAACTCATCCTGAGCTCCTGTAACTACACTCCCACTTAATGGAGGGATACCGTCTCTGTTTGTTTTTAAAGCATAAAGCTCTACTATATCCGGAGCTTTTCTACTTGGTTTACCCCATGCAAAACGAGCATATTTCTGATCTGCAGGTAGTAAATTTTTGATATCTTGTCTTTTTAAGAATGTATTTACTTTTGCTGTATCTTTAGTCTGTACATATCCCAAAATAGGGCTTCCCTGATGTCCACCTCCTACAAATAAACTAAATAATGGTCCAAAATCTTCTGCTTCAGACTTTGCTGCTCCGGTAGAATCTCTTTCAACTCCTCCTAAAAGAGCATCAATATCAGATTTTTGAGAATCATTGCTTTCTTCTTCAGTATTTTCAGCTATTTTTTTAGTTTCTGTCGATTTCTTATCTGTTTTTAGTGCTTCGTTAGCGGCAAACAAATAATTTGAAATCTCTTCTGATTTATAAGTTTCCCAAAACTCTAACTGAGCTGTACTTTGCAATAAATTTTTAATTCGGTCAACATCTTTAGCTCCTGGAAGTTCTACTAAAATACGTCCAGTATCTCCCAACATTTGAATATTAGGCTGTGTTACTCCAAACTTATCAATACGCTCTCTAAAAACGCGATAAGCACTTTCTATAGACTCTTTTACTTTTCTATCTAATACCGATTTAACTTGGTTATCAGACATGTCTATCGTAATCTCGCTTAAATTTCTATTGGCAAAAATTTCAGGTGAAGCCAATTTAACAGCTCCTTTTGATTCTTTGTCAAAAGCTACGTAAAACGCATCAAGATAACTTTGATTCCCCTGTCTTAGAGACTCTGCTTCTGCAAGAGCCTTATTAAAAACAGCATTTTTAGAATTGTTGGCTAAACCTTTTAAAATGTCTTTGATGGAAATTTGTAATGTTACGTTTATTCCTCCTTCTAAGTCTAAACCTTTATTAATTTGTTTAGCTCTTACTTCATTAAAAGTCTGCCCTAAAAAAACCTTTTGGTTACCAATAGAATCCAAGTAATGAAGTTCTTTTTGAGAATCACCATCTGCATAGGCTTTTGCCTGTTTTTCATAGTGACCGGTAACAAAGGTAAATGATAGTTGGTAAATACTTACCAATGCAAAAATAATTGCAAAAAATTTAACGAGTCCTTTGTTCTGCATTATTATTAAAATTAATTATTTATTTTTTTAAAACGAGCAAATATATGATATACACAATCATTAACCAATTGTTTTGATAAGAATATTATCAAAAAAAGAAGTATTTTAAGCTGTTTTTTCTATTATGGCTTTTTATTTTCAAGTTAAAATATTTCTTAATTCGCTGTTAGTTTCCCTAATAGATTTAGCACTTAAATCAAATTTTTCTTTTTCAGACTTATTCAATTTCAGTTCAACAATTTTTTCAACCCCTTCTTTTCCTATAATGCAGGGCACACCGATACAGATATTTTCTTCTCCGTATTCTCCTTGTAAAAAGACTGAGCACGGAATCAATCTTTTTCGATCATATAAAATACTTTCCACTACATTTGCTATCGCTGCTCCAGGTCCATACCAAGCGGAAGTACCCAGTAATTTAGTTAGAGTAGCTCCACCGTTCATTGTTTTATCTATTACTTCTGTCTGTTCTGCTTCGTTCAACAATTCAGTAACAGAGATTCCTCTATAAGAAGCCATACTCATTAAAGGCAGCATTGTTGTATCGCCGTGCCCACCAATCACCATAGCATCAATATCACTTATCGGTTTTTGAATTTGTTGAGATAAAAAATATTTAAATCTTGCTGAATCTAATGCTCCTCCCATGCCAATCACCTTGTTTTTTGAAAGACCTGAGGTCATCAATGCTGCTAAAGTCATTGTATCTAAAGGATTAGTGACAATTATAAATATAGCGTTAGGAGAAACTGTCATGGCATTTTCCATCACAGATTTGACAATACCGGTATTAATTCCTATAAGTTCTTCCCTTGTCATTCCGGGCTTTCTAGGTATTCCAGAAGTTACTACTACCACATCACTGTTAACTGTTTTTGAATATTGTTTGGTAACTCCTTTTACTACAGAATCAATACCAAAAACAGAATTCTTTTGCATAATATCCATTGCCTTACCTTCTGCTATTCCTTCTAATATATCCAATAAAACAATTTCGTTTGCTATTTGGCGTTGCGCTATAACATCTGCGCAAGTAGCTCCTACATTCCCCACCCCTATTACAGAAACTTTCATAATCAAATTCTATTTTATTTATATAATCAATAAAAAAAGCTGTTTTAAAATATCGTTATTCAAATTTTAAATAACACTTTTTCAAAACAGCTTTTTCTCTTAAAATACTAAATTAAAAATTATGCATCTATTTTAGCATAAGTGGCATTTTTTTCGATGAAATCTCTACGTGGCGGAACTTCGTCTCCCATCAACATTGAAAAGATTCTATCCGCTTCTCCCATATTATCAATCGTCACTTTTCTTAAAATTCTATGCTCAGGATTCATCGTTGTATCCCATAGCTGCTCAGCGTTCATCTCTCCCAAACCTTTATAGCGCTGAACTGTAGATCCGTTCCCCATTTGTGCCATCAAATCCATACGCTCTTCATCTGTCCAGGCGTATTCTTTTTTCTGTCCTTTTTTGACCATATATAATGGAGGAGTTGCAATATAAACGTGACCGTTTTCAATCAGACCACGCATATATCGGAAAAAGAAAGTAAGAATCAAGGTAGCAATATGACTACCATCTACGTCGGCATCACACATAATTACTACTTTGTGATAACGCAGTTTTTCTAAGTTCAGAGCTTTACTATCTTCTTCTGTACCAATAGTTACTCCTAAAGCGGTAAAAATATTTTTGATTTCATCATTTTCAAAAACCTTATGCCCCATCGCTTTTTCAACATTCAAAATTTTACCTCTCAACGGCAAAATAGCTTGAAAATTCCGATCTCTTCCTTGTTTTGCTGTACCACCTGCAGAGTCTCCCTCTACAAGAAATACTTCACATTTTGTAGGATCTTGTTCAGAACAATCCGACAATTTTCCGGGAAGTCCTCCTCCTGTCATAACGGTTTTTCGCTGAACCATTTCACGGGCTTTCTTAGCTGCATGTCTGGCCTGGGCTGCTAATATTACTTTTTGTACTATAATTTTAGCATCATTTGGATTTTCTTCCAGATAGTTTTCAAGCATTTCTGCTACCGCCTGGCTTACCGGTGAAACAACTTCTCTGTTTCCTAATTTAGTTTTGGTTTGTCCTTCAAATTGAGGCTCCATCACTTTTACGGATATAATGGCCGTCAGTCCTTCTCTAAAATCGTCTCCGGTAATTTCAAATTTCAATTTATCTAACAGTCCCGAAGCGTCTGCATATTTTTTTAATGTACGCGTTAGTCCCATTCTAAAACCTTGTAAATGGGTTCCGCCTTCGTGAGTATTGATATTATTTACATACGAATAAATATTTTCAGCATATGTGTCGTTATAAATCAGGGCAACTTCAACCGGAACATCGCCTTTGTCAAGTTCCATTGAAATTACATCACCGATAATCGGCACACGATTACCGTCTAAAAATTTTATAAATTCTTTGAGTCCTTCTTTAGAGAAAAAATCTTCGCTTTTAAATTCACCACTATCCGTTTGTTCACGTTTGTCAGTCAAAACGATTTTTAATCCTTTATTCAAAAAAGCCAACTCTCTTAAACGGGATGCTAAAGTTTCGTAAGTATATTCTAAAGTTTGAGTAAAGATAGTTCCGTCAGGCTTAAACGTTACTGCTGTTCCTCTTTTGTTTGTTTCTCCAATAACTTTTACCGGATATAAGGCTTTTCCTTTAGAATATTCTTGTTCGTAGATTTTTCCGTCATTGTAGACAGTGGCCTTTAAATGTTCAGAAAGCGCATTTACACAAGAAACACCTACGCCGTGTAATCCTCCAGAAACTTTATAAGAATCTTTGTCAAACTTACCTCCGGCACCTATTTTTGTCATTACTACTTCTAACGCAGAAACTCCTTCTTTTTTATGAATACCAACTGGAATTCCTCTCCCGTTATCTTCAACTGTAATTGAATTATCTTCATTAATAATTACCTGAATAGTATCGCAATATCCCGCTAATGCTTCGTCAATAGAGTTATCCACAACTTCGTAAACCAAATGGTGAAGACCTCTTGTTCCAACATCTCCAATATACATAGAAGGACGCATTCTCACGTGTTCCATTCCCTCAAGGGCCTGAATGCTGTCTGCAGAATAATTATTCTTATTTGTTTCCTGGCTCATAAATTAAATTCTAAAATATATAACGTACAAATATAAGGTTTTTGATAGACTTTATCAAGTTAAGAATACTTTTATATTTGATTATTCCGCAATAAAAACGATAAAAAAAGGTTGCATATGAACCTCTTTTATCTGTTTATTAATTTATTCTAAATGGTGTATTGTAAATTCACAATTGTTGAAGACAAATGTATCTTTCAGTCTTCTGCCTAACAACTCTTTGGCTATAGGAGCGTCGACAGAAATTGGTAAAACCGACATTTCTTCCACTACTATTTTAGGCAATGCAGCAGAAAAGAATAAATGTACTGTATTTACTTTTACTACACTCCCAAATTCAACTTTTTCGCTTTGTTTATTTTCGTCTATTTTGGAAACGACATCTTTTAGTTCAAAACATTCCTGAATTTTTTTGCTGAGATTTTCTTGTTCTAAGTGCATCATACTCAAGGCGGTTTCATGTTTATCTCCTGCAGAACTTTTAGCATCATTTTGAGCGCCTAATGATAATTCTTCAACAATACCCTGAAAAGCATCTATTTTATCATTAAGCCGCTGAAGACACATCATTTTCAGCTTTTGTTTTAGTGTAGTCATTTTATATTCTATTTAGCTGGTTGTTTTTGTTGTAGCGCAAAAATAATCCATTAATCTTAATCAAAAAAATAAAAACACTGCTTAATTGAGCTGACTTTTATTCAAAAACGCTTTATTTTCCTAATAATATTAAATTTCTATTATTAAAAATCAAATTTATACATTGCTCCTCCCAAAATCTGAATTCCTTGCACATCAAAATTACTCCATTGACTGTATTGATCATTTAGCAAATTATTCCCTTTTATAAAAACCATCCAATTTTTAGTTGGTCTGTATCCGACTTTTAAATTAAAATCTGCATAACTCTTTACATTGACCATTTTACTTTGCATCAAATCTGCATTTTCAAACCAATCTTTTCTTTTTCCTACATAATACAAATCTACTCCTGCAAACCACTGATCAGTGATGTCAAACTTAAAATCTGCACCGGCTTTTATATCTGGCAAATTCCATGCTTCTTCTGCATCAGTACTATAGTTATTGTATTCCCCATAGATGCCCATAGAAACATTTTCTTCAAAGTCAAAGCGCAATTCTCCAAAAAGGTTTAGGGTTCTAAGGTCATAATATCCTACTCCAAATGAATTGGCATATTGATAAGGTTTTAGAGCAGCTACGCTATTCCAGGCATTAAGCATAAATAAAGGCTTATCTCTTTCTTCTGTATAAGATGCTTTAATATTATATGAAATCATATGATCCAACTTTCCTTTCATTCCTACATAACCGTTATACTTTTGATCGGTTGGCGCTACAAGCAAATCTGGCGAAACAAAGGGGTTTTGTTCTACAAAAGAATGATAAGAGTTTTGCTTTAAGCCTCCTTCAAGTCCTGCATAAGCAATAACTATATTTTTAACCAAATCATACGATGCTTTTACTTGCGGATATATGTATATATTATTTTCGGTTTTCCCTGCTACTTTTCCGTTGTTGTAATACACCCCTACTCCTAATTGAACAGAATAATCTTCATCTCTTAACACAACACTGGGCTCGGCTCCTAAATTAAGGTGAGTAAATTCCATATTACCAGTTGTCAAACCTGTATTTTTATAAGTAGTTCCTACATAATCCAACACTAAGCCTAATTGTACCACATTAGTACCAAACGCTGTTTTAATTTTTGGTTTTACCCAAAAGCGATTTTCCGACGTGCTAAAATTATCTCCAAAATGATTATAGTGAATATCGAGATTTGTAAAGGGAATATTTCTAAATTCAAATCCTGCTTCTGCATAAATATTGTTGTATTTGTGCAAAGGATTTATTTTTGCAAGTGTTTCCTTAGTTATTTCTGTATCCAAAATATCTAAGGGCAATCCATACCAGTTTGCCGTCTGGTACGTTCCTCCTACTTTAGCATTCCATCCAAAATTTTGTTTTTGTCCGCCATAAATCAAAGCTCCTTCTGTTTTAGAGTAATCATCATCCAACAAAAGTCCGGAAATACCTCCTTGAGTTGAAAAATGACTGAGAAATCCCGCTACATAACTCGACTCATCCAACGTTCCGCTCAAAAAGAGTTCTCCATTTAAATTGGTATAGTTTCCTGCTCCTAATAATACGTAATTATTAAAGGCTTTTAATTGGCTCCCTTTTTCTACTTCAGCGGCTTTTCCTTTTTCCGGAACAAAAGTTGAAGCAACAGGAAAAGAGTTAATTCTGTAAATTACTTCCTTTTTTTTATTATCGGTGTCTCCTTCTAAATCCGGAGTTTCTTTTACCTTAAAAGCATCGGAAATAGTTGCATCATATGCTCTGACCACTTCTACCGTTTCTGTTCCTAAATTGGCTTCTTTTTCCTGCGCTGTTACACTTGCACTCATTAAAAGTACAGAAGACACAATTGTATATATTTTTTTATTCTTCATAGTATTTATTCAAAAATTGCACGTTATTGAGAAACCGAGGAATTTCTTTTAGCTTCTTCTTTTTTAATAAAATCAAGTTCTTTTTGAGCTTCTGTAACTACATCAGTGAACTCGCTGAAGTTTTTAATCACATTATCTAAAATATAAGTAGCTTGATAACTGTCTTGTAAAGCGTAAAAATTCTTTGCCATTAATACCAGTCCCTTAGCTCCGTAATATTTATATGCTGAATAATCTTTAGCTATTTTTTGAACACTTTCATTAGAGGCTTCAAATTTGCTTTCCTTGTTTTTAAAGTAAGCATCATAATACAGTGCTTCTGCTGCCAACTCTCCTTTTGCCGATTTTAATATATCTGCATAAGCCTTTTTTGCCTTCTCAATTTCTCCGTTTTTAAAAGCAGTTCGAGCAATAATTATCTGTGCATCGTTTTTTACTTTAGCATCTGCCTTTGACATTTGCAGTATTCGTTCTGCATATTTCAATGCATTGGCATAGTCGTTTTGCTCATAATAAATCTTCATTATATTTGAGCCTGAAAAAACTTTATTTTGTTCCTGGACTGCTTCGTTTTCCAAGCGTTTTAAAACAACAAGCGCTTTTTCAGTATCTTTTTCTTTTAAATATATTTCTGCTAAACGCGTCAAAGCTATTTCCGTAAAGTCATTTTTATTTTCTTGTGCCACGCTGTTATAATGCTTTCCAGCATTGCTATAATCTTTGTCAGCAAAATACATTTGTCCTAAATAAAAATGAGCTTGTAAAGCTTTTGAACCATTCGGGAAATTTTGAAGATATTTTTTATAACCTGCTATAGCTGCATCGGTATTATTTTGAACATATTGTTTTTCTGCCGATTCATAAGTGTCTCTGTCTAATTCAGTATCGGTAACTTCTACAAACGAAAGTCCTTTTACCCAAGCAGCATATTCATCCATTTTTCCGGTATCCATATAAACGAGCTTAGCGTTTTGGACAGCTTCAATAGCTTCTGATGATCCGGGATAATCGGCAACTACTTTTTTAAACTTTACCAAAGCTTCGCTGCTTTTATTTCCGTTATAATAAATTAGTCCCTGACGCAAAATCGCTCTGGCTTTAAATGAACTGGAAGGATAGTCTTTTAATAATGTATCAAACGCATCTAACGCCTTAGATGTATTGCCCATCACTACATAAGTAATTCCGATTTCATATTGCGCATCATCAGCAAGATTTGATTTTGGATAATCTTTGACAAATAAAGTCAAATCTTCTATTTTGCGTTGGTGGCGATCTACAAAACCATAAGAAACTGCTTTTTGGAAACGTGCATATTCAACATCTGATGTATTGCTTTCAATTACTTTGTTATACGCTTCCATAGCCGGCCAGTATTTTCCTGTAACAAAATTACAGTCTCCTAAACGAAGGTATGCATCCACACGACGATTTGCATCTTTCGGATTAGTTTGGGTATAATCCTGAAAATGCTTTGCTGCTTCCGGATAATCTTTTAATTTAAAATAGGCATACGCTAAATTATAACTCAAATTTTTATATTCAGGTGTTTCTTTGGCTTCTGACGAATTTTTATAAACTTCATATAACTTTACAGCATCACTAAATCGATTTAAAGCAAATAGTGTCTCTGCTTTCCAGTAATTTACTCTTGCCGTGTATTTTAGATCCTGTTTTTCCAATAGCGACTTATCAAATAACTTTAAGGCTTCCTCATACGCTCCTTCTGCAAATAGTTCTTGTCCTCTAAAAAAAGTTACTTTTTGATAAGCAAGACGATTAGTTCCTGATTTGTTTTTTTCTAATAAAAGCAGTGCTTCTTTAAAATTTTTAGACGTAATATAAGAATCAATCAGTAAGCCCTCCATTTCTTCCTTGTATGGAGAACTCGGATATTTTTCTATAAATGCACTTAAAACCACCGGTGCGCTTTGGTATGGGTTTCCAATATCGTAACTTAGTTTTGCATAATTTAAAAACGCATCTTGCTGAATATTGGCATCAAATCGCATTTCAGAAGCATTTTTAAAAGCGTTTAATGCTTGTGTTTTTTTATGTGTATGCAAATAGCTTTCCCCCAAATGATAATAAGCATTTTGGGCAATTCCGTTATCTCCGTCAATAATTTTATTAAACTGTTCAATAGCGTTATTGTAATCATTGGATTTGTAATAAGCATATCCCAACTGGTAAAAATCGGTATTGTTCCACTTTCCTTTTTTACCTTTATAGTCAAGCAAGTATGGAAGTGCTTTATCGTATTCTTTTAAATTAAAATAACTTTCGCCTATTATTTTTGATAATTCAGACTTTTCTTCAGGAGTAAATTTATTAATCTGTACTAATCCTTCTTCTATAGCTTTTTGGAAATTACCGGTTTTAAAGCTCATATCTGCCTGATAATATCCCATTTTTTCTTTATACTCTGTTTTACTTTCTACTTTGCCAAACAGTTTTTTAGCATCGTCAAAATTATCTGTATCATAAGCAATATAGCCCAGATAATAAGTTGCCTGCTCTCCCCATTCTCCATTTTGATTTACTTTTTCAAGGTATTTTTTGGCTTCGCTTCTGTTTTTCATAAAAAAGTAGCTATATCCTTTTTCAAAGTTAAACTTATCCAGCCTTTTATCTCCCGAAATACTTTCGTCCTTAACTTTTGATGCGTAGTGCAGGGCTTTAGCAAACTCTCCTTTCATAAAAAAATAATCCGTCACTTCTACATAAGCCTGATTTTGTTTTGAACTGGTAGGATAATTTTTTACAAACTCATCTATCTTATCTTCTGCTCCTGCCTGATCTAACCTGATCGCGCAATTTGCTATATAATACATACAATCTGCTTCTATTTCTTTATGCGAAACTAATTGGGATTGTTTTACTTTGTTGAATAGGATTTGTGCTGTCAGGTATTGTTCTTCCTGATATAGATTTACCGCGTGATTAAAATCAGCCAACTCATTTGTATATCCTGCAGATTGCTGAGCATTTGCTGTTAAACCACTTAATACCAGCGACAAACAGGCTAATCTATTTATTTTATGCATTTGATTCAATTTTTTATGTCAAATATATCATTTATACTATTTAAAAACATATTTTGTGTACATATTATTGTGCTAAAAAAACAATATATTTTCAAGGTTTTATAAAATTATCTCTTGTTATGATTAATGCAATCTATCCCATTTTTAAAAGAAAAATCAAAAGCCGCAAGAAATAAGTATTCAAAAAAATAGCCTTGTTTTAAACAAGGCTATTTTTTTGAATTTAGTATTTTTTAATTGGTAAATAACAATTCGCGGTATTTGGTTAAAGTCCACAATTCATTGTCAACCATCATTTCCAATTTATCACTGTGATAGCGAATAATATCAAAATAAGGCTTTACTTTACTGCAATATGCTTTTGCCTGCTCTTCAACATCTTCAATATTGTTCGCCGTTTTTCGCTCATTTGTCATTTCTGTTACTTTAGTACTTATTTGCGCTATGTGATGCGAAATTTTTTCTATCAAAACCAATTGCTCGGCAGCTACATCTTTAAACTTTTTTTCTCCAAAAATTTCTTTTAATCCTTTTACGTTTTCAATTACCATATTTTGGTATCTGACTGCGGTTGGAATTACGTGATTTCTGGCAATATCTCCTAATACCCTTCCTTCAATCTGTACGCGTTTTACATATTCTTCTAATTCAATTTCATAACGCGCTTCAATTTCTATCTTGGTCATTACTTCCATCTCTTCGAATATCTCTATAGATTGAGGAGCAATTTTTATTTTTAATGCGTCAGGTGTATTTTTATTATTGCTTAACCCTCTTTTTTCTGCTTCTTTTTCCCATTCTTCACTATATCCATCTCCTTCAAACAAAATTCGCTCACTTTGCTTAATGTATTCTCTCAATACATTAAAGATCGCCTCATCTTTTTTAAGTCCTTCTTTTTCTATTAAATGGTCAACTTCTATTTTAAAATCTTTTAACTGCTTAGCTACAATTGTGTTTAAAACCGTCATCGGCATGGCACAATTTGCCGTTGACCCCACTGCTCTAAACTCCCACTTGTTACCAGTAAAAGCAAAAGGAGAAGTTCTGTTTCGATCTGTGTTATCCAACAAGACATCTGGTATTTTTCCGACTACATTTAATTTTAAATCTGTTTTTTCTTCCGGCGACAGCTTTCCATCTGTAACCACTTTTAATTCTTCTAAAACTTTTGTCAGTTGTTGTCCGATAAACATTGACATAATAGCAGGCGGAGCCTCATTAGCACCTAAACGATGGTCGTTGCTGGCAGAAGCAATAGAAGATCTCAACAGTTCTTCATTGTCATTAACCGCTTTAATTGTATTGATAAAAAACGTCAAGAATTGTAAATTACTTTTTGGCGTTTTGCTCGGACTTAACAGGTTAACGCCTGTATCTGTAGCCAGCGACCAGTTATTGTGTTTCCCAGATCCATTTACGCCTTTAAATGGTTTTTCGTGAAAAAGAACTTTAAAATGGTGTTTTTCAGCTACTTTTTTCATCACATCCATCAATAGAGAATTATGATCTACTGCTAAATTCGTCTCTTCAAAAATAGGAGCTAATTCAAACTGGTTAGGAGCTACCTCATTATGTCTGGTTTTAACAGGAATCCCCAGTAAAATACAGTTATTCTCTAAATCGTGCATATAATTTAACACTCTGCTTGGAATAGAACCAAAATAATGGTCATCCAATTGCTGTCCTTTTGCAGCTGTATGTCCAAGCAGTGTTCTTCCCGTAGTTAAAATATCCGGACGAGAAGCCGCTAAAGCGGAATCTACTAAAAAATATTCCTGTTCCCACCCTAAAGTAGGAGTTACTTTTTTCACGTTTTTATCAAAATACCGGGCTACTTCTGTTGCTGCAATATCTATCGCATTTAAGGCTTTTAACAAAGGTGTTTTATTGTCTAATGCCTCGCCTGTATAAGAAATAAACACCGTCGGAATACACAAGGTTGAGCCGAAGATAAATGCCGGAGAAGTAGGATCCCATGCAGTATATCCTCTTGCTTCAAACGTATTTCTAATTCCGCCATTCGGAAAACTTGAAGCGTCCGGTTCCTGTTGAACCAATTGACTTCCATTGAATTTCTCAACCGGATCACCGTCAAATTGCGTTTCAAAAAAAGCATCGTGTTTTTCTGCCGTAATTCCCGTTAAAGGCTGAAACCAGTGTGTGTAATGGGTAACTCCTTTAGACAAAGCCCATTCTTTCATTCCCAAAGCAATATAATCTGCCAGCTTCCGATCTATTTTTATTCCAAACTGCGCATTTTTTACAGCTTGATAAGCTTCAGGCGTCAAAAACTGACGCATTGATTTATCATTAAATACATTATTTCCAAAAATCAATGATTTTCTTCCTAATTCTTCTACTTTTACAGCTACTCTTGATGCAGCTTTTTCTATAGCCCGAAAACGAAATGTTGACATAAATACAGTTTTTATATGAGTACCCCCCTATTTTTACACAGCAAAAGTAAAATAAAATCATTAAAAACACGATATACCCCTCTATTTTTTATATCAAATAAAAAAAACAGCTTAATCAAATTTGATTAAACTGTTTTTTGCTATCTTCCAAATAGAAAGTGATTAATATTTTTTAACCACATTTATATTCTGCAAATTATATTTTGCTACAACTTCATCATAGCTCAGGGGGTGGATTTCTGAATTGCTGCTGTTAGTCGAGTTAAATTTTTGAACAGGATCAGCTCCGGGCACATATATAATTCTAAAAATCATATTCTTTAAAAATCCAGGATGACTTCCGTTTCCGTTAAAAATACCTAAAGGAGCTGTAGCCCTTGCTATAATTTCAAAATCATTCACTCCATAATTATAAATATATTCCAACTCTTCATCTTGCTGCGTTGCGTTGTCATATACAAAATATCGCTGAGGCAAGGGAGACCAAATAGGGTTTCCTTTGTTATCGGTGTCTTCCATTACAAAAATTAAAACTACATCACCCTGATATAATTTTACATCATGTCTAACAAGCTGACTAGCTATATTAGCATTTAAATCTCCGTCAAAATTCAATTTTATATCTGTTACATACGGATATACTGTTGGTCCGGGAGGTCCTTCCGGTCCTTCACAATTACTAAAAATTATTCCACTTACAATCAGTGCAAATAACATTGCCATTCTTTTCATAATCTGTTTTCTTTTAATCTTTAAATCCAAAGTTATAATACATTTTTTAAAATGACGATTTAATTAAGGTTTTTTTAATACTTGTAAGTAGCAAAGTAAATTTTTAGAATATAAAAAAATAAAAAAGCTGCTCGATGAGCAGCTTTCAAAAATTATAAAATTCTGATATTATCTTGAATAATTTGGAGCAGATTTAGTGATTGTGATATTGTGAGGGTGGCTTTCCCCTATTCCCGAAGCAGTTAATCTGACAAAACGAGCATTTTCTTTCAATGCAGCAATATCTTTTGCTCCACAATATCCCATACCGGCTCTTAGTCCTCCTATAAATTGAAGCATGCTTTCGCTCAACTCTCCTTTGTATGGAACACGTCCTTCTATCCCTTCCGGGACCAATTTTTTAACGTCGTCCTCAACATCTTGAAAATAGCGATCTTTAGAACCTTGTTTCATCGCTTCAACAGATCCCATACCTCTGTAAGCTTTAAATTTTCTTCCTTCAAAAATAATGGTTTCTCCCGGAGATTCTTTGGTTCCTGCAAGCATAGACCCCAGCATAACGCTGTCTGCTCCTGCTCCCAATGCTTTTGGAATATCGCCTGTATAACGAAGTCCTCCATCGCCAATTACAGGAACTCCTGTTCCTTTTAATGCTGCAGCTACTTCCATGATAGCCGAAAATTGAGGGAATCCAACTCCCGCAACAACTCTTGTAGTACAGATTGATCCGGGGCCGATACCTACTTTTACAGCATCAGCTCCGTTTTCAACTAAAAACAAAGCTGCTTCTGGTGTGGCTATATTCCCAACTACTACGTCTATTTCCGGAAAGGATGATTTTACTTCTTTCAAAACGCTTATTACTCCTTTTGAATGTCCGTGAGCAGTATCAATAATTAGGGCATCAACACCGGCTTGTACTAAAGCGCCGGCTCTTTCTACTGCATCTGCAGTAACTCCTAAAGCAGCAGCAACGCGCAAACGTCCAAATTTATCTTTATTGGCATTTGGTTTTAGTGTTAATTTGGTAATATCTCTAAAAGTAATTAATCCTACTAATTTATTATTTGAATTAACAACCGGGAGTTTCTCTATTTTATTAGCCTGCAAAATTTCTTCTGCTTGAGATAGCGTTGTTCCTTCTGCCGCAGTTACCAGATTTTCTTTCGTCATTACTTCCGTAATAGGTCTTGAATTTATTTTTTCAAAACGCATATCCCTGTTGGTAATAATTCCTTTTAAAGCTCCTTCTCCATCTACAATAGGAATACCACCAATGCTGAATTCAGCCATCGCTTTTTTTGCATCGCCTACCGTTGCAGTTAAAGGCAGGGTAACCGGATCTATAATCATTCCGGATTCTGCTCTTTTTACTTTGCGGACTTCTTTTGCCTGCTCTTCGATCGTCATGTTTTTGTGGATTACTCCTATTCCGCCTTCACGAGCCATAGCAATAGCCATATCGCTTTCTGTTACTGTATCCATCGCAGCAGATACAACAGGAACGTTTAAGGTAATATTTCGGGAAAATTTTGATTGGATATTTACTTCGCGCGGTAGTACTTCAGAATAATTTGGTACTAAAAGAACATCATCGTAAGTTAATCCTTCACCGATGATTTTAGTTGTGTGTGCTTTCATGTGCAATTGAATTGAATTGCACGCAAATTTAGCTTTTTTTGAGTAATTAAAAAAGTATTAATGATAAAAATTAAATATTTTTAACGCTTCGTTATAGGCGCTTTCAAATGACATTCCGCTTAAATTAGTTTTTACTTTATTTGCTGTAAAATAACTCAGCATTTTTTCTGTTGGCATATTTCCGGTTAAATCATCTTTTGCCATCGGACATCCGCCATAACCTTTTATAGCTCCGTCAAATCGTAAACAACCTGCTTTGTAAGCAGAATCTACTTTTTCGTGCCACGAATCAGGAGTTGTGTGCAAGTGGGCACCAAATTCCATATTTGGATATGCCGGAATGAGGTTGCTGAATAAATAATCAATAACTTCAGGCGTAGAACTCCCTATTGTATCGGAAAGAGAGAGTATTTTAACTCCCATTTTGGAAAGTTTTTCTGTCCAGCTTCCAACAATATCAACATCCCACGGATCGCCATACGGATTTCCGAACCCCATAGATAAATAGGCAACCACCTCTTTGCCAGATTTAACTGCTATATTTAAAATTTCTTCTAAGGTTACAATGGATTCGGCAATTGTTTTGTGGGTATTGCGCATCTGAAAGTTTTCGGATATTGAAAAAGGAAACCCTAAATATTGTATTTCGCGGTGTTCTGCCGCTTGCTCTGCCCCTCGCGTATTGGCAATAATAGCCAACAATTTGCTGTGAGTGCTGGATAAATCCAGTTGATGCAATACTTCTGCCGTATCCTGCATTTGCGGAATCGCTTTTGGTGAAACAAAACTTCCGAAATCAATAGTATCAAACCCTACTCTCAACAAAGACTGGATATATTGTATCTTTTTTTCTGTGGGTATAAACATTTTAATCCCCTGCATGGCATCACGCGGGCATTCTATAATTTTTACAGCTGGCTTCATAGTTTTCAAATATACTTCAAAGCTGTAAATTCACAAAATGATTTTTTTTACTTTTCAAGTATTTTATTAAATACAAAAAACGGAGCTGCTTTTTTAAAAAAGCAGCTCCGTTTTTTAAGCCTTTAAGCATAAGGCTAATAGGCAAAAATTCTAAAAAGCAATAAAAAATGTTTACTTTTTTACTTTAATTGTACAACCGATTGCTACGGTTTCTTTTTGTTTAATTTCTTCTCCGTTTAAAAGTGCATCAACCGCTGATTCTACATATTTTTCAGTTACATCGTTTGCATCTTCAAAGTTATCATCTATGGCTCCGATATATTTTACAATGTTTTTATTGTTTTCTTTTTGGAGGATAAAAACATGAGGAGTTCTGGTAGCTCCATACTGCGGAAAGATTTTTTGTCCTTCGTCAACCAGATAGGGAAATGTAAATCCTTTTTCCTGTGCCCTGATTTTCATCTCTTGTAATCCATCTTCCGGCTGAATCGATGCATCATTGGGATGGATGGCAATAACCGGATATCCCAAAGGTTTATATTTGGCATCTAACGCTATAATTCTGTCCTCATACGCAACTACATAAGGGCAATGGTTACAGCTAAAAATAACGATAAATCCTTTTGCTTCCGGAAAATCTGCCAATGAATGCTCTTTATCATCCGTTCCTATCAATTTAAAATCTGTAGCTTCATCTCCTATTTTATATCCGGACCTCACATTTTCATTTTGTTTTTCTTCTATGTTTTCTACTGTTTCTTTGAGTTGGGATTCCTGTTCAACCTCTTTCTTTACTTCTTTTTTACAAGAAGAAAATGCAGCAACACACAATATTAAAATGGCTATTTTTTTCATAATTATAAAGTTATAAATGGTTATTTACAATTGTTTTTAATTCTTCATAAGTAAGGGTTCCTTCGTGAAAAAAGACTCGTTTACCGTTTTTATACATCGCTGTGGCAGGAATGGCTCCACTCCAATTGGGATGTATTTTAGGTATCCATTCGTTCATTTTTTTATTGTCTGACAGAAGGTAAACATCAGGTGCAATGTTGGTTTCTTTGACAAATGTTTTAACCTTAGATTCAAAATCAGCCATTTTATCCATACTGATTAAAATCATTTTAAAGTTTTACTCATTTTCAAATTCATCGTTTACTTTCATAAAATCCGGAAGTTCTTTTACGCAAGGCACGCACCAGGTAGCCCAGAAATTTACAACATAAAGCTTATCGTCTTGTTGCATAAACTTTTCAAAAGCAGATAAATAGCTTGTTTCTGTACTGATAACTTGTTCTTGCTTTTCTTGTTTTTGTCCGCATCCTGCTAAAATCAGACACAACAATAAACTAATCAAAACTTTTTGCATACGTTTCACGTTTTTGATTTGCCTTTAAATTAAAAGCTTTTTTTTAAACAAAATATTTTATGTCGAAATTTTTAATTTGTTTTTTTAGAGATCTTTTTCTGATTATTTCAAACGTTCTGATTTGTTGGTAGGTCAACATTTTAGCTTCATTAGATAAAATAGCAACTCCCACTTTGTTTTTTTTGTCAATTGCTAAAAAAGAATAATAACCGCCTGACATTCCATTATGCCAATAATATTCAGGCTGATTCAGTACTTTTTTTTCATGCTCCCAACCAGACATATCATTTGGAACATAGATATTATCTCCATAATATCCAAACTGATATAAAATAAAATTTGCCAAATCTTTTCCATTAGAAACAAATGAACCGGAAGCCGGTAATACGTCATCAAACCAAAAATAAGCAGGTTTTTTATCAGCAGTATAGCCTTGAATAAGATTATTTGGCAAGATACCGTCTTTAGGAATAAAAGTATTATTCATTTCTATTTTTGAAAATAAATTTTCTTGAACAATCTGTTCAAAATCTTGTTTAAGTTCTAAACTTAATGAAATACCAATTAACCCATAACCAAAATTAGAATAGATACTTCGTTCTTCCGTATCTCTGTTTTTACAGCTTTCCAAATAATCAAATACATCCTGTACAGAAATAACTTTATAAGGGTTTTCTGCCTCATGTGTTTTTTTCATTTTTTCTATCATATTTTCAGGCAAGGAAGGAAATCCTGATGTATGATTAATTAAATGACTATAAGTAACATCCTTAAAATTACTTAGATTACCTACGCAATCTTTAAAATTAGAAGCGATTGGCTCATTAATATTAATTTTTTTACTTTTATCCAATACTTTTACAGTAGTAGATGTAAATAGTTTGCCTAAAGAAGCAATATCAAACATGGTCATTGAATCTGTTTGAATTGGATTAGTTTTAGATGTACTATATCCATAACAATAATATTCAACTTTATCTCCAACTACACTTACTATGACATAGGAAGTACCTCTTTTTTTAAATCGGGAATTGTACGTGTTATCAAGTAGTTCTTTTACACTTTTTTTATCTTCACTATTACCAATAAAATGAAAAGCTATAAATAAGCCTATCAAAGCAACAATGAAAAGACCTATTAGTACAATAATTATTTTAAACAATACCTTAACTATTTTTTTCAATCCTTATTTCTTATTATGCTATTTTTTCAACTCAAATTACCAAATATAACCTTTTTATATTAGCATAACTTATTTAAAATTAATTAATTAAAAAAATCCTAAGATACCTTAGGATTTTTAGTTCAACAAAAATGATTTATACTGCTTAATTTTACTACTGATTTAACTGTTATAGCTTTTTAATGTAAAATAATAAAAGAAGTAACAAATATTAAGAGGTTAATATTCAAGGGGTTTATTCTACTATTAATTGTTTAATCTGCTCAATAAATTTGGCTGATGAATAATTGGCAAATCCTGTGTGATGAAACCTTATGTTTCCTTTTTTATCTAACACAACAGTAGTTGGCAGCGCTCCTGAATAAATTTCTGTCGGAATGCCTCCATTAGATCTATACATCGGAGTTGAAAATTTTTCTTTATTCAAATATTCCTTACCCGTTTCTAAATCTTTGTCTTCGTTGATAGTTAAAAAGAATAGATCAGGATTGCTCTTAAACTGGTTATAAAGTACTTCAATAGAAGGAAATTCTGCCCGACAAGGCGGACACCAGGAAGCCCAAAAGTTTATAAACACAACTTTACCTCTTAAGGAAGCAGTGTTTTGGATATTTCCATTTTCATCTGTAAAATCAAAATCTATATTCACCTGAGTTGATGTCTCAGTATTTTTTTTATCTATACTGGCATTAAAAAGTCCAGTTGTCATTAATTGCCTAAGCACAAATGATTTTGCGTCCGGACTAATAAACATTAGTGCTATAAAACTTACCATTATTATGGTAAAACCGTGTTTTTTAATATTGTGCCACAGCTGATTCACAAATGTTTTATCTTTTAAGCTTTCTTTTTTATCCATAACAACTATAATAACAATTAATTATTATCAATTAATTCATTTAAAACTTTAATTATTTCAGGATTTGTATAATCTCTACCTCCCTCTATACGAGTGACCATATTGCCGTTTTTGTCCAATATAACCGTTGTAGGAATCGCACTGCCTAAATAGTCAGATGGTATATTGCTCGCCGGAACATACACAGGCAAATCATATTTTTTCTTTTCCATAAAAGCTGTAGATTTTTCAATATTATTATCTACATCTACCATCAGAAAAATAATATCTTCTTTACCGTAAAAAGATTGCTTTAATTTATCAATACTAGGCATTTCCTGAATACACGGAGGACACCATGTAGCCCAGAAATTGATAAATACAACCTTGCCCTTTAAAGAACTTAATGATATAGTTTTTCCATTTTTATCTTTAAATACCACCTTATTGCCGGAAGATTCCGGTAATGAGGTGGTATTTGTTTGTACTTCAGTCTGGTTTACATTTTTATTATTCGCCTTACTGTGACAGCCTGTAAAACAAAATCCTACCAATGTTACTAAAATATATGTAAACATTGCTTTTTTATTATATCTTATTTTCATTTTATCTTTTGTGTTAATTAATTCTACCTTCCTTAATTTCTTCTGATGGTTTGGTGATAATTTTATCTTCCTGAGAAAGATCTCCAAAAACCTCCGTCAAGGTATCTACGCGAATACCTTCCTTTACAGCAATTTTCTTTATTTCGTTATTGTTTAACGTTAAAACATAAGTTCCCGATTGTGTATTTAAAAGGCTCTTACTTTGAACCCAATACGATGAATTTTTGCGTTTTAATTTAAGCTTAACCTGTGCATAATCTCCTCCTTGTAACTCTCCATCCGAGTTGATTACATCAAATTCCAAAGTAAGTGAGCGATCATTTTGATCGAGTAAACCGGAAGTTCTGGAAAGTTTAGCCTCAAAACTTTTCCCCGGCTGTGAGCTAACAGTAAATGAAGCTGTCATATCCTCAGCTACAGAAGATGCGTGTTTTTCGGGTAAAGACAAGGTCAAACGAAGTTTATCGCTCTGCGCCATTTCAAACAAAGGCAGATTATGGCTACCTGTCCCTGTCAGAGCTCCTGCAGAAACATTTCTTTGAGTAATTATTCCGTCAAACGGTGCAGTAATGCGTAAATATTCCTGTAATTGTGAAGAGTGTGCTGTACCAGCTTTAGAAGCGTCGTAAGCAGATTTTGCGCTCTCCATTGCGCTTTTTGCCCTGTCAATCTCAATATCAGCTACTGCTCCGGTTGTTTTGGAAGCATCTGTCAGTCGGTCATACGCTTGCTTCGCATACAGATAATCGTTGTACACTTTTTGTTCTGTGGATTTGTCAGATAGATATTGTTGTTCCATTTCCGGAGCTTCCAATACAGCTAAAAGCTGTCCTTTGCGAACCCAATCACCCCGATCAACATACATTTGCTTTACAAATCCCGTTACTTTTGCATAAATGGCTACCTGCTCATACGGTTTTAATTCTGCAGGAACAGATATTTTGTATTCCGGGTTTATAAACTGTACAGAAGAAGTTGGGTATTCTATCATTTTTGCCTGTTCTTTTGGAGCCTGATCTTTTTCTTCTTGTTTTTCCGAACAAGCAGCGAAAATCAATACCAAAGAGGCTGCTAATCCCCATACTTTTTTTGATCTCTTATTTATTAAAATGTTGTAATACATTGCATTTTGTATTTTAAAGTTTATTATATCGTTTGTTTCTCAGATTGCGTCAGATAATATCTGCTTTCTTCATCATCCGGATCCAATGAAGGACTTACGATGGAAGTTCTTGACATCAGGGAAGAAAAGAAGTGAGGTAATAGCAGAAGTATAGTTACAGTGGACGCAATTAATCCGCCAATAACAGCTCTGCCTAAAGGAGCTACCTGCTCTGCCCCATCTCCCAGTCCCATTGCCATAGGAAGCATACCGGCAAACATTGCCGCAGCTGTCATCAATACCGGTCTTAGTCTGGAAGAGGCTGCAAGTCTTGCTGCATTAGCAGGCTTGAGTGCCATTTTTTTACGGTAAAACTCAGCCTGATTAATTAATAATACTGCATTGGAAACAGATACGCCAAGCGACATAATAATTCCCATATAAGATTGCAGGTTAAGCGTACTACCTGTTAAAAACAAAATAATCAGGCTTCCTGCAATTACAGCAGGTAAAACTGACAAAATGATAAGCGGAACTTTGAAAGATTGGTAATAGGCAGACAACATTAAAAATATAGCAATTATAGCCACGCCTAAACCTGCTAAAAGGCTTCCTAACGTATCATCCAATAACTGTAAAGTACCTTCTGTCCAAATGGTTGTACCTCGCGGAGGATCACCTGCTTCTGCAATCGCTTTTTTAACTGCTGAAGAAGCTGTTCCCAAATCTTTGCCATATACATTGGCAACTACAGTTACATAACGGTTAGGACCTTTGCGGTTTATTTGCCCTGGAGTAGTTACTCTTCGTATGGTTGCAACATCTTCCAATACCGGACGCAAACTACCCTTTTTCAACGGAAGTGACCGCAGCTTTTCTTCAGACTGCATTATCCCTTCAGGTATTTGCACCTGAGTTTGAAACACTAAACCAGATTTGGGATCAAGCCAGAGATTTTTATCTGTAAATTGTGTCGATGACGTTGCCGTAACAAGACTTCGCGTAATATCTTTCATTGTCAGACCAAAATGTCCGGCAAGATCGCGATCAACGTTAATCTCCAAAGTAGGATAGTCAATTGACTCCGCAATACGGACATCTCTCAAATAGGGTATTTCTTTAAGATTCGCTTCTATTTTTGAAGCATGTGCTAATGCACTTTTGACCTGATTTGCTCCTACTTTAACCTCAATCGGCGTCATTGCCCCTTGTCCCATAATCTTTTCAGTCAATTCCATAGGCTCAAAATTAAAGGCAACATCAGCGTGTTTTTCACTAAGCATTTTCCTTATATCTTCTTTTAAGTCTTCTATAGAACCTTCGTAAATACTTTGGTTAATAGAGATTTGTAAAATAGCTTCATGCGAAGCGCTGGTAAACAAAAAAATAGGGTTAATAGGAGACCCGGGAGGCTGCATACCTACATAGGCAGAAGTCATATTCACTCCCTCCTCCGAAACCAGCAATTTAATGTCATCTGTAATTTCTCTGACAATCTGTTCCGTTTTTTCAATTCTGCTTCCTTGCGGAGCCTGAATGCGCATTTGAAAGTCTCCGTTATTAGAAACCGGCATTACATCCGTACCTACCACTGTTAATAATATACCTGCTATAATGCCAGCTACCAGAACATATCCGGCAAAAAGAGGCAGAGCTTTGGTTGACCATTTACGCATGCGATAAGAATAATTAACTCTGAATTTTTCAAAAAAAGCACGTTTCCTAGGGGTATTTGCTTCTCTGTTGTGTTTGGTTTTCATCATCCAATTTGCCAAAATGGGAACAAAAGTCTGAGAAGCCAGAAATGAAGCGATCATTGCAAAAGCAACAGCCATGGATAAAGGCATAAACATATCTTTAGGAATGCCTGTCATAATAAAAGCAGGCGTAAGCACAGCCAAAATACATAGCAATATCAATAGCTTAGGAATAGATATTTCAAGTAACGCATCAATTATGGCTCGCTGTTTGGGTTTGCCGAGCTCCATGTGCTGATGTATGTTTTCTATCGTCACCGTAGCTTCGTCAACCAAAATACCTATTGAAAGAGCAAGACCGCTCAAAGTCATAATATTAATAGTCTGTCCAAAAAGATGTAAAACCGTTACGGCTGATAAAATAGCAATCGGAATCGTAAATACAACAATAATTGCCCCTCGAATATCACCTAAAAACAACAAAATGACCAAGCCCGTGAAAACTGCTCCTAAAACGCCCTCGTGGATAAGGTTGGAAAGCGAACGTTCAATATACGTAGACTGATCAAATTCATAACTTATTTTGACATCTTCAGGCAATTGATCCTTTAACATCGGAATAGAAGCTTTTAAGTTTTCCACAGCGTCCAATGTAGAAGCATCTGCTTTTTTAATAATCGGTAAATAAACCGAACGGCTGCCGTTAATCAAGGCGTATCCCACTGTTATATCTCCATCATCCTCCACTTTTGCCACATCTCTAATGTATACAGTCCGGTTATCATTTGTTTTTACCGGAGTATTCATAAACTCCTCAGGATCTTTCGCTATAGAGTTAATAGGTGCCATCAGGTTTTCATCCCCTATACGAATATTTCCGGCAGCTGACGGAAGACTGTTTTTAGTAATAGCTAATGTAATTTCTTCAGGTGTCAATCCATTTGCCTGCATGGCTTCGGGATCTATATTTACTACTATTGAGCGGGAGTTTCCTCCAAACGGAGCCGGAGCGGTAATTCCCGGTATTTCTGCAAACATAGGTCTGACTCTTGTCAGTACCAAGGTTTTAATTTCATTAACCGACCGCTGGTCGCTTTCAAACACGAGTTGTCCTACGGGAAGTGAACTTCCGTCAAACCGCACTACCATAGGCGGTACCGCTCCTGCGGGTAAAAAGCCCATAGCCCGGTTGGTAAAAGTAGATACTTCTCCTGCTGCTTGTGCCATATCCGTTCCCGGATAAAAGGTCAGTTTCATCATTGTCAGCCCCTGCACACTTTTAAAATCGATATTTTGTACTCCGCTGACAAACAAAAGTACTTTTTGAAATTCATTTGCCATAAATCCGTCCATGTAGGCGGGAGACAGACCACCATAGGGCATGGCAATGTATATTGCCGGCAATTCTACTTCCGGAAATATATCTACATTTATTTTTTTTACAGTATTGTAAGAAAAGAAAACTATTGCAAGCACTGCTACCATAATAGCAATTGGTTTCCTTAATGCAAATCTTATCAGGTTCATATGCAATAATTAAAGATTGTTAAATAAAAAATTGAAATCGGCAGTCAATTCTGCTTCATAAGCAAGTAAAAGCCAATACTCGCGAGAAGCTTCAATATGTGTGTTTTCTGCTTGTTCCAGTAAAATACGAATCTGCAACAGTTCGCTTAGCCCTATTAAACCGCTTTTATACCTTGCCAAATACATTTCATAAGCATCTTGTGATTGTACTACGGCAAGTCTTGTTTTTTGTAATTGCAGATATTGCTGTTTGATTTTTGTCTGAGAAGCAGATAAATCTGCCTGCATAGCCTGTTCATACTGTGTTTGAAGCAGTTTAATACTTTCGGCTTCTTTAAAAAATTGATTTCCCTTTATGGCGTTCGTTCGTAAATTGGTAATGTTCCAGGTGATACCGATACCAGCCAAAAAATTGTTGCTCGTATTATTGAATCCGTCTTTCCAAACACCCGATACAGTTCCGTTAGAATCAATGCCTGTTCCCCGGTATGCATATCCTCCCAACAAGCTAATTGACGGCAGTGAAGCTCTTTTTTGTTCCTGCCCACTTAATAAATAATATTCAGATTGTTTGTCTAGCATATCCAGCGCAGGATGTTCGATGTCTATCTTTGTTTCAGACTCTAAATTTTGTGCCGAAGGAATAACAAACCGCTCAATGGAATTTGTATAATCAATATTTTGATCACCATATAGTTCTATGAGTTTTATGAGCGATGCTTTTTTAACTCCCTCCCATTTATCGTATTCACTCATTGCTTGTATATAAGATGATGAAGCTAACAGGCTATCTGCTGCCGGTTTTAATCCGGATATAGATAACCCCGAGGTTATTTTGCGTATATCATCTAACCGTTCTGCATTTTTTTCCGTCCAGTTCAGTTTGGCTTCGTTATATAAGAGGCTAATATATCTTTCTGATAACATTTTTTTCAAATGCAGTAAATAAGCTTCCTTTTCACTTACTGATTTATTATACAAAGCTCCTGCTGCTTTTTTCTGTTTATTCAACTTGCCGAAAGAAAAAAGTTCCCATTCAACAGTTGCAGAAGCATAACTATTAGCAGCTACAGAACTACCATCAAGTCCCGTTAACGAGCCGCTGACATTAAAAATTCCGGGTTGAGAGAAAAATGCCCCCGAACTTCCTTCATAAGTACCATACGTATTTTGTGCTTGTGCTTTTACTTGTGGAAGTGCGCTACTCTTAACTGCTTTTTCATTTAATTTAGCAGCATCAATTGCTGACGTTTTAGAACTGATTCCCGGATACTTCTCTTCTACCTGGGTCCATAAATCACCCAAAGTATTTTGTTTTTGTTGCTGGGCATATAGCGGAAATGCCACAACAATAGCAAACCACAGCAAAGTAGTTGCTACAATATGTTTATTCATATTATTGTAGAATTTTTGAAAAGATCACAACGTGACCTAAGATTATTTTTGAATAAAAACAATAGAAATTTCACCTGTCAGGTACTCTTGACCAGCAGGTTAAAAATTAATGTGAGAAGTAGATAATAAGTTTTCTGTATTCCAAAAAGATAGGAATAGAATTTCGGATTTTTCTGCTGCCTGAATAAAGGGGGTGTTTATTTTCTTTATTTGCAGGAAAAAGACCCCCCAACAGAAAAAGAAAAGAAACAGTAAAGATAGCAACAGGCAGTAAATCTTGTGCATCAAAAGAGTTTTTTTGAATAATTTGTGCATCAGCCAAATCAATTTCAGCACATCTGTCACTGTTAGTTACTGAAAAATCTAAATGTCCTTTAGCAAAACTCTGTGTCGTATTTGTGGGTATTCCCACTAAAGTTTTAATACTGCTTTTAACTACACACGATGAAAGAAGTACCACAATCACAGCAGCCAATACAAACAAGTATCGCTTAAAATTCATGGCTATATTTGGTTTAGTTCTATTCATCAGTTTGCTAAAATAGTTTTATTTCAGAGAGAGTTCAAGAGATAGAGTTTGTTTTATGACTTTTTAACACAAACCGGCTTAATTAGTAACGGCAAATAGGTGCTCTCTCTTATTTTTCAACAATTTATCGTCTGCGTTTTTGACTTCGGTTTGGAACTGAACAATTATTTCCTGCGCAAGTTCCTTTATTCAAAAAGGTTAACAGCATAAGCAATCCTCCCATAATTACAATATATACCTGGCTTTCTTTTATCCCCATCACAATAAATAAAATTCCAAATGCCAGTTTAATGTATCCCATCAGAGGAAAGTGCTTTAAATAATTATACATAAAAATATCTTTTTTATTAGTTTTACTTTATTACTACGTGTTAACGAAAGAAACTATATAACTTCAGGAGTTAAAATGATTTCGGTTCTCATTGAGTCCGTTACCAAACAATGTTCTTTTGTCTTTTCCAATATACGCAGCATCCGATCTTTTTTTTCTAAATCTGCAAGCTTTACTTTCGGAAAAATCTCTGCCTGAGTAATCCTGTACTTCTTATCCACAAGCTCTAATTTTATATTTGTCTTACATTCAAAATGCTCAAATAGTATTTTAGAATTTTCCGCAATTGCTAAAAACGTAGTCATAAAACAACTGCTGATAGCTGCTGCATAAAAATGCTCCGGCGACCAAATATTTGCTATTCCATTAGGGAATTCCGGCGGAGTAGCACACTCAATAACCTGACTTAATACAGGCGAAGAAACCTCTCCCATTCTTCCTTCTTTCCACTTTAAATTAACCTGATATAGATGTTCCTGTGACATAGTCTCTTTTTTTATGGTTTATTTAATATAGACTGAACATTTTTCCACGTTCTTCCATTTGTAACATTCTGAATACCATTCTGCTCTAAAATTCGCTTTGCCTGAGCACTTCTGGCACCGCTTTTACAAAAGACAACAATATTTTTTTGGTCTTTAAATTTAAATAGCTCGTTTCTTAAATTCCCTAATGGAATATTAACAGCTCCTTTTACACTTCCTAAAGAAAATTCGCCGGACGTGCGCACATCAACTAAAAAAGATTCTCTGCTTATAACTTTTTCCGACTGTTCTCCTTGAGATGATACACTGAATATTTTTTTAAATATGTTTAACATGGCTATATTAATTACTGATATAATGGTAATTTAGAGGGTTTTGTTTTATACCACCCTTTTAAATTTCACTGTAAAATTACTTCGTTTATCCGAAGCGCAATGTAACTTAAGTTACTTAAGACTCATATTTTTTATTATTATTCCTTCTGTAACTGATGTTACTGTACATTCAAATCGCTTATCGGAATTTTGTATCAGAAATTAAACTTATGCAGTCATGAATACAAAATTTCCCAACCTTATTGTTTTTATATTGTTTAGTATGGGAAGCATTTTTGCTCAACAGCCTCTACAACTTCACGAAGCTATTTCAAAAATGAAAGAAAACAACACCCAACTCAAAGTTCAGCAACAGGAAATTGATTTTTCACGAGCAGAACTTGCGGGCACGCTTTCTGGTTTTCTTCCCAAAATATCATTAAGCCACACCGGTTTTTACACAAATGATCCGCTCAATTCATTTGGTTTTAAATTACAGCAAAAAGTAGTTACGCAAGCTGATTTCAATCCTGTTTTATTGAATAATCCGAATGAAATGTATCATTTCAATACTAAGCTTTCTGTTCAGCAGCCTGTTTTAAATTTTGATGTTTTTTCGGCTCAGAAAGCACTTAAAGAAAAAATAAAAGCAACAGAATACCAAAAACAGTTTGCAGAAGCAATACTTACCGTTGAGATAAAAAATACTTATACGAACCTGCAATTTTTGTATGAAGCTAAAGCAGCCATTCAAAAAGGCATTTTGGCATATCAGGAAGTTTTAAGAAACACTCAAAACATGGAAAATCAAGGCTATGCAAAACCTTCTGACGTGCTGATGGTACAGGTTGGGTTAACCGAAGTTCAAAACAAGGAAATCGAAATCGACAATAACATTTCCAATTTATCCGATTATTTATCCTGGTTAATGGGAAAAGATGCTGCCAATATATATATCCCTACCGAAAAATTAGTTCAAAATGTGGTACTAAATGAATACTTGGATTTTTCTGAAGAGCGAGCGGATATTTTGGCGATGAAATCGGGACTGGGAGCACAAAAAAAAATAATGTCAATGAGTAAAAAAGGATTGCTCCCGAGATTAAATGCTTTTGGAGAATTCAATTATAACGATAAAGATATTGTTGGATTCGGAGCTAATGGATTTATGGTAGGCGTTTCACTTTCATGGGACATTTTTGATGGAAATACAACATTTAATAAAATAAGGCAGAACAAAATTACAGTCAAAAAAGCCGAAACCGAAATGCAATTATATATAGAAAAACAACAACTCGAACTGCAAAAAGCAAAGCGGGATTTAGTTTCCAATCAATCTAAAATTCAGTTAGCCAAAACAGCCAAACAACAAGCAGAAGAAACCTTGCGAATCCTGGAAAACCGATATAATCAGGGGTTAGAAAAAACGTCTGATGTATTGATTTCTCAAGCAACCGATCTCGAAAAACAGGTCAATTATCTCGCAGCAGTAAAAGACTATAATCTGTCTGCCATTCAAATCGAATTTTTAACGCAGTCAACAAACTAAAGCTATATACAAAGTGAAATCGCCAATAAAATAAAGTTGGTTGCAAACAAACACTAATAAAAATAAAGCGATTTCATATCACCTTTACAAAGCAATAAACATTTAGATATGAAAAAAATAATAATATCAATAGCCTTTATTTCACTTATAGGACTTACAGCGTCCTGTTCCAAAAACAAGGAAAAAGCTATCGACAAACTTCCCGTTATTTCAGTAACCATCAATAAAACAGCGCCAAGCAATTCTGTAAAATACATAGAGGCAAGTGGAAAAATCGAAGCAGAAAGCAGTGCAAATATTTCTACAAGAATGATGGGATACGTTACTTCCATAGAAGTAAAAACAGGACAAACGGTAAGCAAAGGTCAGCTTTTGGCAACTATTAGCAGCAGTGATTTACAAGCTAAAAAAGCACAGGCGGATGCAGGAGTAAATCAGGCTACGGCTTTTTACAACAGTGCAAAAGGAGATTACGAGCGCTTTGTGGTTTTGTTTTCTCAAAACAGTGCTTCCCAAAAAGAAATGGATGATATAACAATGCATTTTGAAATGGCAAAAGCAGGTTTGGAAACAGCCAAACAGACGAGAAACGAAGTAATGGCTCAATTTTCTTATACCAATATTACAGCTCCGTTTTCCGGAACAGTCACAGGTACTTTTGTTAAACAAGGAGATCTGGCAAATCCCGGAATGCCGCTTATAGCCGTAGAGGGAACCTCAAAAATGCAAGCCGTGGTAATGGTTTCGGAAAGTGAAATCTCCCACATCAAAAACGGAATAGCAGCAACTGTAAATATCAAGTCTTTGGACAAAACCACAACAGGAAAAGTAGCTGAAATAAGTACTTCTGCCCAAAACACAGGCGGGCAATATATCGTAAAAATAGACTTAGACAAATCGGAGAACATATTATCAGGAATGTTTGTAAATGCTGTTTTTCCGATGGATAAAACGGAAGTCAAAACCTCAGGTGAATTAGTTTTAATTCCACAGCAAGCGATTATCACACAAGGACAGCTTAAAGGAATTTACGTTATAAGTGATGATAATACAGCTATTTTGAGATGGCTGCGTTTAGGAAAAACATATGGAAACGATATTGAAGTTTTATCTGGACTTGCTGCGGGAGAAAAATATGTCATAAAAGCTGACGGGAGATTATTTAACGGAGTAAAGGTTAATGTGCAGTACGATTATTCATTTTAAAAATTACAAAAATGCAAAACGGTATTTCAGGCAAAATAGCATCTGTGTTTATGAATTCCAAATTATCAATTTTATTGATGATTGGACTGATGATAATAGGTGCGTATAGTTCGTCACTTATTCCGAGAGAAGAAGAACCACAAATTAATGTTCCGATGGCTGATATTCTGGTCGGCTATCCCGGAGCAACCCCCGAAGAAGTAGAAAGCCGTGTGCTTGAGCCGCTTGAAAAAATTATTTCAAACATCAAAGGTGTAGAACATCTTCACAGTACAGCTATGAATGGTCAGGCAATGATTATTGTTCAGTTTTATGTGGGAGAAGATGTAGAGCGTTCCTATGTAAAGCTGTATGATGAGCTGATCAAAAACCAACATATTTTTCCGCAGGGAGTTCATTCGCCTATAGTAAAAACCCGTTCAATTGATGATGTTCCGATGCTGGCTTTAACGCTTTGGAGTAATGAATACGACGATTTTCAAATCCGGCAAATTGCCGAAGAAGTTTCTTCTGAAATCAAAAAGATAAAAAATGTTTCTACCATTCGTGAAATCGGTGGAAGAAACCGCGAACTGAAAGTTATTTTTGACAAGGATAAAATGGCTGAAAACGGTGTTGATGCTTTAGAAATTATGCAAATGATTCAGGCAAACAACGCCAGTATGCAATCGGGAAGTTTTGTACAAAACGACACAGAATATCTGATTACGACAGGTCAGTTTATTTCCTCTAAAGAAGAAGTCGAAAATTTAGTTGTAGGCATCCATCAGAATACACCTGTTTATTTGAAACAAGTGGCAAAGATTCAGGATGGAGCATCTTCTGCTAAGAATTATGTATCTTTCGGATATAGTAAATACAATGAAAATTACATAGAGAACCCATCCGAATATCCTGCCGTTACGCTTTCGATAGCCAAAGTAAAAGGAGCGGATGCCATGAAGATTTCCGAACAAATCCTCAATCGTGTAGAAAAATTACGAAAAAACACCATTCCCGATGAGGTAAAAGTAGAAGTAACCAGAAACTACGGAGAAACGGCTGCGGATAAAGTAAACGAATTGCTGTTTCATCTGTTTGTAGCTATTGTTGCTGTTACTGCTTTGGTTATGCTGGCAATGGGTTGGAGAGGTGGACTGGTCGTTTTTCTATCCGTTCCGCTAACCTTTGCTTTGACCTTGTTCAGCTATTATATATTGGGCTATACACTCAACCGGATTACCCTTTTTGCTTTGGTTTTCGTTGTCGGAATTATCGTAGACGACAGCATTATTATAGCAGAAAACATGCATAGGCATTTTAAAATGAAAAAGCTACCGTTTAAAGACGCCGCTATTTATGCCATTAACGAAGTTGGCAACCCTACTATTCTGGCAACTTTTACCGTAATTGCAGCTATTCTTCCCATGGCTTTTGTATCGGGAATGATGGGACCATATATGTCGCCTATGCCTATAGGAGCTTCAATTGCAATGCTCTTGTCTTTATTTGTAGCCTTGACAATTACGCCCTATTTGGGTTATCACCTGTTAATTGAAAAAGACAAACGACAACATAAAAAAGAAAAAGGACACGAAACAAGCTGGATTTATAAATTCTTCAACAAATTTCAAAAACCGCTTCTGGACGATGCTAAGAAACGCTGGATAATGTTAGGGCTTACCGTAATTATGCTCTTGGGTTCTGTAGCCATGTTCTTTACCAAATCGGTTGCGGTAAAAATGCTGCCCTTTGACAACAAAAACGAATTTCAGGTAGTCATCGATATGCCCGAGGGAACAACTTTGGAACGTACTTCTGCCGTTACAAGAGAAATTGCTCAATACCTTACCACTGTTCCGGAAGTAGTTAATTATCAAAATTATATCGGCGCTTCAGTACCAATTACTTTTAATGGATTAGTTCGCCACTACGATATGCGCAACGGAAGTAATATGGCAGATATTCAAGTGAATCTTCTGAATAAAAAAGACCGAAAAATGCAAAGTCACGATATTGCCAAAAAAGTACGTCCGCAAATTCAGGAAATAGCTTCAAAATACGAGGCAAACGTAAAGGTTGTCGAAGTTCCGCCGGGACCACCCGTATTATCTACGATTGTAGCCGAAATATACGGACCCGACCACAAAGAACAGATAAAAGTAGCTTATCAGGTAAAAGAAATTCTTAAAAAAACCAATGATGTCGTAGATATTGACTGGAGTGTAGAAGATGTTCAAACCGAATACCGATTGGAAATCGATAAAGAGAAGGCAATGCTCAACGGAGTTGCGCCGCAACAGGTGGTCGGTAATCTGACCTATTTATTGCGTGAATATCCTGTTTCCAATCTGTATGATGAAAAATCGGTTTATCCTGTCGGAATTGTAATGGCTTTGGATGATAAAGACAAAACGAATATTGAGGACATCCAAAATCTGAAAATCAAAGGACAGCGTGGCAATATGATTCCCGTAAAGGATATTGTAAAGATAAAACAGGATACATTGCGCAAATCTATTAGCCGAAAAGACCAACGGCGGGTAGTCTATGTATTGGCTGATATGGCTGGAGATTTGGAAAGTCCGGCTTATGCAATTTTGGGGATGGAAGAAAAACTCAAGCAAATTGATCTTCCAAAAGGTTATTTGATAAGCGATTTGTATATGGGACAGCCCAAAGACGAAAGTAATTTTACCGTAAAATGGGACGGAGAATGGCAAATTACACTGGAAGTTTTTCGCGATTTAGGAATTGCCTTTATGGTTGTGATTATTATTATTTACATGCTCATTGTCGGGTGGTTTCAAAACTTTAAGACGCCGATTGTAATGATGGTTGCCATTCCGCTTTCGCTTATCGGTATTGTTCTCGGACATTGGCTGTTGGGAGCTTTTTTTACGGCAACATCGTTTATCGGAATGATTGCACTAGCTGGGATTATGGTTCGAAATTCTGTTTTACTGATTGATTTTATCGAAATCCGTCTCAAAGACGGCATTCCGCTCAAGCAAGCTATTATTGATGCAGGAGCTGTCCGAACAACGCCCATCTTACTCACTACCGGAGCAGTTGTTATCGGAGCAGTCGTAATATTATTTGACCCGATTTTCCAGGGACTGGCAATTTCATTGGTGGCGGGGGCAATCGTTTCAACTATTCTGACGCTGTTTGTTGTACCGCTTATCTATTATGTAGTGGAACGAAATAAATGGGAGAAATAACACATACAATCAAACCTTTAAAATAATAAATCATGAAATTACTTATTATAACTGCTGTAAAAACATTTGAAGATAAAGTAAAAAATCTGTTAGCAGGTAACAGAGTACTCACTTATTCTTACAACACGGTAACAGGTTACAGAAACAGTACCCAAGATGCCGTAGAAAACAATTGGTTTGGTACACAAATGAATAAAACCGAATCTGTATTGTTTTTTGCATTTGTTTCAAACGAAACCTTAGAAAACGTATATAAAAGTATTGAAGAACTAAACAAAACCTGCGATATACATTCTAAAGTACATATTGCAGTTACACCTATAGAAAAAATAAATTCACTAAAAAATTAAAGTTATGACAAGAGAACGTTATATTAAACTGATTGCAGGTACATTAATACTTATTTCTTCATTGGGTGCCTATTTTGTAAATATCAACTGGATTTGGCTGGGCGTTTTTGTAGGAGCCAACTTGTTTCAATTTTCGTTGACCAATTGGTGTTTACTAAATTCAATTCTAAAAGCTTTAGGCGTAAAATCAGAGTTGGATTGTACAAACAGAAAATGTTGAAAGCATTTAGTATTAAAAAAGGACTCAGCTTGGGCTGAGTCCTTTTTTGTTTTTGATTAGATTTGATATCTTTTCTTAATTCATATAATTTCAATAAACTCTTTCCTATAAACTTAACTTAACATTTCTATATTATTTCGGTTCAATTTAATTTTCCCTTCATTTTCCAGTGCTTTTAACAGGCGGGAAATAACAACGCGAGAGCTGTTGAGTTCATAGGCTATTTCCTTATGTGTTTTATTTATAGTTCGGGAATTGTTTATTTTGTTCTTCTCTGTCAGGTAGTTATAAAGACGCTCTTCCATATTCATAAAAGCAATGTTGTCTATGGCTGTCAGCATTTCATTAAAGCGGTTATTGTAACTTTCAAATACAAATGCACGCCAGCTTTTATATTTTCCCAGCCATTCTTCCATTTTAGTGACCGGTATCATCGCTACAATTCCATCTGTTTCCGCAACGGCTCTTATTTCACTTTTTCTATCTCCCATACAGCAGTTCAATGTCATTGAACAGGTATCCCCTTTTTCTATAAAATAAAGTAAAAGTTCTCCGGTGTCAAAATCTTCACGCATAATTTTTATAGCACCATTTATCAGCAAAGGCATCGTTTTAATATACTTTCCAATATCAATCAGAATATCTCCTTCTTTAAATTCTATGAGCTTGGCAACCGCTTTAATTTCCTCTATCAATTCTTTTTCAAATACTCTTTCATAGGTTTCATCTATTAATGCTTCCATAGTTATTACAGTTTTAATAAGACGGTTTATTTTTTGTAGCGTATATATCTGGTTTGTAAAAGCTCCCTGCTCACACCACTAAGATAGGAAAAAAATATCCGATTATAGTTGGAGTAACAGCAATTTCAAATAAAACTGATTTTGTTCATTTAAACAAGAGAACAATAAAAAAACAGCATTTGTAAAAATGCTGTTTTATACTCGTCCTTCCTATATGAAATAAATTTAAATGGGATCATTCAGTACTTATACTATTTATTTTGTTTTACAAATTTCATTACTACAATATCTCCCGAAATCAACAGCAATTCATCTCCCTGTATATCAAACTTAGTAACAGAATTTAAACCATCCATAAAAGCTCTGTCTGCTACCCCATTGCAAAACATAAGGGTAGATGCCAATTTATCTCCTATTTTTATTCCGTTATCAGATTTGATATCATACACCCCGCTTAAGTTATTACATCCGTCATTGCCGTAAACTTTCTTTTCTTTTGTTTCAAAAACCAGCATCGGAATTTTGTTAGGATATAGCTCTGTCAATGATTTTCCTGATGTTTCAGGTGTGGTAATTGTTGCTAACTCCCATGTCCCTTCCAAACTTTCTCCCTTTTGACTCATCGTATGTTCACTTTTTTGTTGTGCATTTTGCGCTGTTTTACATCCTACAGTTAGTAAAAATGCTCCACAAACGGCAACTAATAAACTTTTTTTCATAACAATCAATTTTTTATTAATAATTAAACTATGCTTAATTAAAAGCATAATCTTGGCAAAATTAAAAACATTATATCATATAAAATCACAATACAATCTCAAAATTTTCAAAAAACAAGGTGATTTTACATTTTTTACCGGTTTATATTTTGTTTTATGTAAATCTGCATAGCACCCAGTCCGTATTTTTGATAATTGGCATCCTCAAAAATTACTTCCGGATACCTGCCAAACAAATACTCTAACTCAGTCCGCAAAATCCCTTCTCCTACCCCATGAATAAATACAATTCTCGGAATGCGCTTTATAATAGCAAATTCCAACTGTCTTCTCGCCGTATCCAGCTGTAAAGTCAGTATATCGAATTTTTCCATTTGAGAATGGTTTTTTGTCAGCTTTTCTATATGCAAATCAATTTCTAATACAAATTCATCTTTTCGGGAGCGCTTTTCTTTTGTAAATGACCTTTTAGGAGGCATTTTTTTATCGTTCAAGGCGCTTTGTACCAAAGAGGCAGAACTCGCTTTTCGAATATCTGTTTCCTGTTCTTTATTTACTTTTAAAAGCTCTGCCGTCTTGTAGGTCAATACAAAGCCATCTTTTGTTTCAATGGTAACTTCACCTTGCCTGACTTCGATAACAACTCCTTCTTCGTCTTCGTCCAATACTTGTACAAAATCTCCTTTATTCAACATTTTCATCCTCTTTTTGCAATTTATCTTCTTCTTTAGGTGTAAAATTACTCGGTGTTTTCTGCATCAAACGCATCATACTGTAGAAGAACAGAGCAATACCTATTATCTGTACCCATATTTTAGGATGGTCTTTAGTTTGTTCAATCACTGCCCATCCCATAAAAAACAGGGTAAGTACGCTCAATATTATTTTTAGTGTTTTCATTTTTTAAGGGGCTAATCGTTCTATTTTCCAGTCTAATCCATCTTCTGACAAGGTATAGCGCAACCGATCGTGAAGCCGGTTTGGTCTGCCCTGCCAAAATTCAATAGACACAGGTTTTACTACAAACCCTCCCCAATGGGCAGGACGCTTAATGTCAATCTGCTGGTTTTCTAATTTTTTCATCTCGTCTTCCAACGCCGCATGAGATTCAATAACTTTACTCTGATCCGAAACCACTGCGCCGATACGGCTGCCTAACGGTCGGCTGTCAAAATAATTATCGGATTGCTGTTCGGAAGTTTTTTCGGCAATTCCTTTAATAATCACTTGTCTTTCCGCAGAAGCCCAAAAAAAAGACAAACAAATTTTCGGATGTGCTAAAATTGCCTTTCCTTTTTCAGAATTGTAATTGGTATAAAAAACAAATCCATTTTCATCGTAAGATTTAAGAAGAACAATTCTGGCTTTAGGAAAACCATCCAGCCCCATAGTAGAAACTGTCATAGCATTTACCTCTTCTACTCCGCCAAAATCCTCTACCTCACAAAACCACTTGCGAAACTGCATCAGCGGATTGATATCTGCCTCGCCCTCAGTGAGGGCACTTCTTTCGTATGATTTTCTATAATTGCTTAAATCGCTTTTCATGATTCTTTATCTTATAACTCAAATACCTTTCCGTCATCGGCATTGAGTATTGTTCCTTTAAAAATTTCTTCTGCTTCTGTTTTAAAGCGGGTAATATCGCTGTACCGGGTAGAATAATGTCCCAAAATCAAGGTTTGTACTTCAGCAAGTTTGGCAATAGATGCCGCTTGTTTGGCTGTACAGTGTTTGGTTTTTTCGGTATAATGTGATTCTGACTCCAAAAAAGTACTCTCGTGATACAGTACTTTTACACCTTTTATTTGCGGAACTATATTTTCATCATAATAGGTATCTGAACAAAAGGCATAGCTTTCTATCGGATCGGGATCATAGGTTATCTCTTTATTTTTTATAAGTGTACCATTTTCCAGCTCTATATCAAACCCTTGCTTTATCTTTGGATAATAACAACGGTCTATCTTTAAATCCTCCACTGCTCCTATTTTCAGCTTTCGCAATCCGGGTTTGCTTTTAAACAGATAACCGTTTGTATAGACGCGATGATCCAGTGGAATGGTTGAAACAGTTACTTTTTCATCTTCAAAAACAATTTCGCTTTCTTTGCTTTCCAACTCGTGAAAATACAAATTATAACCGGTATAAGAGTTGCTCAATCTAAGTTGCAGTAAAATTATTTCTTTAATTCCCTTAGGACCGTAAACATGTAAGTCTGTTTGTCTATTCAACAGCATATAAGTAGATATAAGTCCGATTAATCCATAAAAATGGTCGCCGTGTAGATGAGAAATAAAAATGTGCTGAATACGTTGAAATTTTATTTTCTTTTTTCTCAATTGCACCTGAGTACCTTCTGCGGCATCAATCAAAAACATATGACCATTTATCTCCAAAACCTGAGAGGTAGGGTTAGTCATTGTCCGGGGCGTTGCTGCGTAACAACCTAATACGGTAAGTTTCAAGACCTAAACTATTTTATATTTGAGAATGTAATTTACAAAAAATAGTCCAATAGCAATAAAAGAAAAAGAGACTATGTTTTTTAGCCTCTTCCTGTAATTTAAAATCCTAAATCTCTTTCTATTTCGTCCATTTCTATCAGGTCAAACGCTTCCTGAAGCGTGGGAACTACAATGAGGTTTTCGTCAAACTGATTGTAATCTAAACCAGCCGCTACCAAAACAAGCGATTTATTAGCTTTAGTTTTGTGTTTTTCAACCAAACTTTCAAAAAGGGCGATCTCATCTTTTGCTAATGTTGTCTTTTGCTCTAATAAATCAATGACAAGGTTGTGTTTTTGAAAAGTATCGTTGTACTGATTCTGTATTTTTTGGATGAAGTCACCAATTGATTCTTCGTTATACTTTACAATCAGCGTATGTCCTTTTTCTTTTATTTTCATAATTTGTCCAATAGAGTTGCTTTAAAACTTTGACCAAGATAATCATTTAATTTTCGATGCCAAAAGATAAATTACCGCCATGCGTACGGCTACACCGTTTTCTACCTGATCTAAAATAATGGACTGTTTGGAATCGGCCACATCCGACGTTATTTCAACCCCCCGGTTTATAGGTCCCGGGTGCATCACTACAATTTCTTTACTTAAAGAATCTAACAACTCTTTGTCAAGCCCGAATTGTTGCGAATACTCTCTGGCTGACGGAAAATAACTAAAATCCAAACGTTCATTCTGCACTCTCAGCATATTGGCTACATCGCACCACTCAAGTGCTTTTCTCAAATTGCTCTCTACTTTTACTCCCAGACTTTCAATGTATTTGGGCATTAAGGTTTTAGGTCCGCAAACTCTTACTTCCGCCCCCTGCATCTGCAAGGCAAAAATATTAGATAATGCTACTCTCGAATGCAGAATGTCTCCGACAATTACGACTTTTTTTCCGGCTACTTCTCCCAGCTTTTCCCGAATAGAGTAACTGTCTAATAAAGCCTGCGTCGGGTGTTCGTGTGCACCGTCACCGGCATTCACAATACTTGCATTTACGTTTTTAGACAAAAAGTATGCCGCTCCGGGATTGCTGTGACGCATCACTACCATATCGACTTTCATCGATAGTATATTATTTACCGTATCTATAAGTGTTTCGCCCTTTTTAACAGAAGACTGTGCAGCCGAAAAGCTGATAACATCTGCAGACAGCCTTTTTTGGGCTAATTCAAACGATAATTTGGTTCGGGTACTGTTTTCAAAAAAAATATTGGCAATAGTAATATCTCTTAACGAAGGAACTTTTTTGATGGGTCTGTTAATTACTTCTTTAAAGTGATCTGCTGTTTCAAAAATCAGGTCGATATCATTTTTAGTAATATATTTAATTCCCAACAAATGATTTACGCTTAACTCTTTCATTATTAATTATAAGCCTTTAATTAAGTTTTTATTATTTTTCGGTTTGCTGCAACAGATATACACTATCATCCTGTCCGTCTTCTGACCAGTAAACGCGTACTACTTCGTCGTTTATAGCATCTACCTGCCGACCTCTATAATCGGGCTGGATAGGCAAATGACGGCTAAACCTCCTGTCAATCAACACCAATAATTCTACTTCTGCCGGACGTCCAAAAGACTGAATTGCCGTAAGCGCAGCCCGTATGCTTCGTCCTGTGTATAGCACATCGTCTATAAAAACCACTTTTTTATCTTCAACCAAAAAATCAATTTGCGTTTTATTAGCTTCCAGCGTTTTGGAACTTCTTCTAAAGTCATCCCTAAAAAAAGTAATATCTAAAAATCCCAAAGGGATATCTTCAATACCGTATTCTGTTTTAATAATCTGCTGAATGCGTTCTGCTAAAAACTTGCCCCGAGGCTGGATTCCTATCAAAAGCGTATTGGAAAAATCAAGGTGTTTTTCTATCAATTGACAAGCCAAACGATGCAAAATAATATCAACCTCTTTTGAAGTAAGCAATACTTTTGGATTCATAAATAAAAAGAGTTGTGTTCGGGAGGTAAAATTACGATTAATTATTCTTTTGAACTAAAAAACAGTAAGAATATGTTTGCTTTCTTCAAACTTCAAAATATTTTAAAGTTTTATTAAATCAATTGTTTTTACCCCGATTATTTCCGTACTTTATAGCAAACATCTTTTTGTTAAAAATAACCTTTACAACTAACGATTCACTCCCAATGTATAAAAATAATATTATTGCCTTGTTTTTTATTTTATCCTCTGCTCTGCTCTGGGGGCAAAATCCTCGTACCTTACCCGATTTAAATGAAATCTGGAATACATCCTGGACTTTAATAAAAGCTTCTAATCAGCCTATTTTACAACGCGAAATGACAGTGAAATTTGACGATAAGGAAATGAGAATAACCGGAGACGGCGGATGCAATTCATTTTCGGTCGCTATTAAAAATATTGTTTCCAAAAAAAACTACATCCGGATTAAAACAGATTCGGATTGGGTTTCTGATAATCAATGTACCCAAACCGTTAATAAGGTTGAACATAACTTCATCAACAACCTCAAATTCAACACGCTTAACTTGTCTTTAGAAGAAGATCAACTAATTGTTATAACCAATCATAAGACCAAGCTAACCTTTGCTAAACAGTCTCTAAATCCGTTAGTCAAATACATCGAAAAGCACAATTGGAAACTCATTCAGTTAAACGGAAAAAGTGACCGGGTTTACCACCAATACCTCTCGTTTGATTTTTCTGAAAACAAACTCAAAGGAAAAAGCGGAACAGATATGTTTGAAGCTTATTTTTCGACCAACCAAAAAATGGACTCTATTCACATTCACCAGTTAAACTATACTAAATCCGGACACTTAAAAAAAGAAAGACAAAAAATGCAGGACAACTTTTTAGAAGTGCTCCAAAACGGCAGGTTCGGATTTGATGTGGCTGAACAAACTTTAAATTTTTATAAAGACAACAAAATTGTGATGATGTTTGGTATTATTCCAAAAACTCCTTAAAAAATAAAGCTCTGTGTTTTAATCTTAAAAACAGAGTTCTATTTTTATTATTTCTTTCCTCCCTCCTAACTTCCCAATTTCATTTATTGACTTATTTCGGTAATACTCTGTATTCTGTCAAATAATCTCGTTACTGTATGGTGGTAAAATAGAAGAATTAGATGCCAGTGATTTCAAAAAACTCACAGAAGATTGTAAATATATAAGAGATAAAATGCTCAACAGAGAATATTCCAGTTACAGCCCGGACAGAGAAGAAAAGAAACGGTCAAAGTTAGGGGCTTTACTAAAAAGTGAAGCAGAGTTGAGCGGAATCAGAATACAGAAAATGGCAACGGAAATCTTACCGGATTACAATACTAATTGCGGAAAGTAAACTCATAAAACAACTTAAAAAAGCTTTCTCAATTTTAATTGTTTTTTTAATTGCTTTGGTTGATAATTGAGTATGATTAATCTCATTCGTCCTTTTTTGTTGTATATTTAGCGATTAAAATTTCAACAAATAATTTATATGAAAGCTTTGATTTTTAACGGTTCGCAGGACACCGAATCGTTTCGTACCTCTCGAAGAATCGCAGAATTTTACGCTAATCAGTTTATAAAAGCTAACATTGAAGTCAAACAGGTTCATCTGTCAGATTATAATATACCTATATTTCACGCCGGATTAATGGAAAATGTTACTCAGGATATTTTGAATTTTGTTAACGCTTTTCGCGATGCCGATGTTATGATATGGCTTAGTCCGCTGTATCACGGCAGTATGACAGGTGCCATGAAAAATGCAATTGACTGGCTGGAACTTACCGCGCAGGATAAACCTGCCTATTTAACAGGTAAAATAATAGGCTATACCTGCTGGTCGGCAGGCAATCAGGCTATGCAGGGTATTCAAACAATGGACAATGTAGCAAAGGCGCTGCGCGCGTGGTCTTTGCCCTACTCTATTCCCATTAGCAATTCTGATTTGTACGTAAACAATGATCTTGCCGATGTGTATAAAAAAAAGATGGAAATGCTGACAGCTTTGCTGATTGAAAGCAAAATACAATAATTAAAAGGCTTCCATAAAATTGAAGCCTTTTTTATACGAAAAGGATATTTTTTACGTTACCATTTGCAAATGCCTTACCTGCGGAATTTAAATTAATTTTTTTAATTTTAACGTTTCTGTTTAATCCTTTTGCCATGAAAATTATAAGATTTTTCTTTTGCTGTATAGCAGGACTGTTATCCTTTTCTTTAACGGGACAAAATATAGATACCCAAAAAATTGACCAATACATAGATGTTATAGAAAGAAATAACCGCGGTATCGGATCTATCGGTATCTATAAAAATGACAAAGCTGTATATAAGAGAAATTTTGGACAGAGCAAAGTGTTTGAAAAAACAACCTCTGACGGCGAATACCAATACCACATCGGCTCAATCACTAAGCTTTTTACGGCAGTTATGATTTTTCAACTCGTAGATGAAGGCAAATTACAGCTGAGCGATCGGCTAATCCGCTATTTTCCGGATGTTGATATCATGAACTTTTTTCAACTTTCTATTCGCGATGTTTTAGAACACAGCAGCGGTTTGGACGATTTTACCTGTCGAAACGACGATCCTTACTGGCTGGGCAGCAAAACAGATGACGAAACGATTATACAGGAGATAGAGTCGCAAGGCATTCCGCATTACGGCACGGGTAAAAAGAAAACTTTTTTTTATTCAAGTACGGGGTATTATTTTTTAGCCAAGTTAGTTGAGCAAAAGAGAAAAATGTCTTATAACGAAGCCGTTAAAAAGTATATTATCAATAAAATAAAGCTTAATAACACGTACTCATACGATGAAAATCTGAATGATAACTTAAAATCTTATCAACTGTTTGACCATTGGCAGCCGATTGATGAGTTTGATTTTAGCAATGTAATCGGCGTCGGCGATATGGTATCTACAACAGATGACTTAGCTAAGTTTATCTATACCCTTTTCCGTACCAATAAGCTTATTTTTCCGGAAAGCTTAAGTAAAATGATGCCTACCGTTCACAAAGAAAAATTTGGAAGGGGATTGATGTACTACCTCGATCATAAAAAAGCATTTTACGGACATACAGGAGGAACTTTCGGTACGTTTTCTGCCGTATATTACAATGACTCCGATAAGTTGGCTATTGTTTACGCCATTAACGGTGCAGGTTTTTCATACTATCAGATGTTTGAGTCTATTTTGTCTATCATTTACCACAGAAGATACCAGTTGCCCGAATTTAAAACCGTTGTGCCCCAAAAAGAAGATTTGGATAAATATGTAGGAACTTATTATTCCTCAGAATTTGATGTACATGTTGATTTTACTCAAAAAAACAACCGATTGTTTTTAAAACCCGCCGGATGTTATCCCATCACTCTATTGGATGCTTATGATAATCGCACGTTTAAATCTGCCGAAGGCTCTGTTACTTATGAATTTCACCCCGACAAAAATGAAGTAACCGTACATCAGGTAAAAGGTAGTTTTATAATGGTAAAACAAACAGAATCAGAATCTAAAAAATTAGAATAAAGCGTTAAAATATAAGGATTTCGAAAATTCAATTCGTAACTTCACCTCTTTAATTTTTTTATTTTAAAGCCATGAAAAAGATAATATTAGTTTTAAGTTTATGCATTGCCGCCACTACTGTTGCTGGTAATTTAGCCTTTTTCACTAACCCAACACCCCAAGTCATGAAAAATACTCCTCAAAACTCCCAAACCATTTATCAATTTAAAGTTACTGATTTATACAGTAATGAATTTGATTTTGCCTCTTTAAAAGGGAAAAAGATTATGATTGTTAACACTGCCTCAGAATGTGGTTTAACCCCTCAATACAAACAGCTTCAAAGTATGTATGAAGAATTTGGAGGAGATAATTTTGTTATTGTAGGGTTTCCTGCCAATAATTTTGGCGGACAAGAACCAGGAAACAATACTGAAATTGCCCAATTCTGTCAGGCAAATTACGGCGTTACCTTTCCGATGATGTCCAAAATATCTGTCAAGGGAAAAGACATGGCTCCTATTTATCAATTTTTAACTCAAAAAGATAAAAACGGATTGGCAGACAGTGAAGTGGAATGGAATTTTCAAAAATATCTGATTGACGAAAGCGGACATCTTGTAAAAGTTATTAGTCCGCGAACTTTGCCCAATGATCCCGAAATAAAAGCGTGGATAAAGGGAAAATAACTTTTTTTTACGTTTATCATGCTTGCATAGTTTGTATCTTTGAGGTTTAGTTTTAGATTATGATTTATCCGGAAATAAAGTTAGCCCAAGCTATTATCAAAATATGTAAAGCAAAAAATATTCAGCAGATTATAATATCTCCCGGATCGCGAAACGCTCCCCTAACTATAGGTTTTGCCAGTGATCCTTTTTTTAAGTGCTACAGTATAGCCGATGAACGATGTGCTGCTTTTTTTGGCATGGGAATCGCTCAGCAAACCCAAACGCCTACAGCGTTGGTTTGTACTTCCGGTTCGGCTTTACTCAATTATTATCCTGCTGTTGCAGAAGCTTTTTACAGTCAGATTCCACTGATTGTTATCTCGGCAGACAGACCTTTGTCCAAAATAGATATTGGAGACGGACAGACCATCCGACAACAAAATGTATATGAAAATCATATTTTGTACAGTGCCAATTTAACCGAAGAAGAAAGTCCTGCTAATGATGCCTTGATTAATAATGCCATCAATACGGCTATTGCCAAAAAAGGTCCCGTACACATCAACGCCCCTTTTGAAGAACCTTTATACAATACCGTACCCGATTCTACAGTAAATCCATCGGTTATACAAATTGAGAATTTACCACAAGACAATATTGACTATACCGATTATATTCAAAAGTGGAACAACACCTCAAAAAAATTAGTTTTAGTTGGGGTAAACAATCCCAATATACTGTCTCAGGATATTATTGATTTTCTGGGAAATGATACTTCTGTCGTGGTTATGACCGAGACAATGTCTAATCTGCATCATAAGAACTTTGCTGCTCACATTGACAGAATTATTACCACTTTTGACGAGAGTGATTTTAAAGACTTTCAACCGGAGATATTAATTACATTGGGCGGCATGGTCGTGAGTAAACGCATCAAAGCTTTTTTGCGCAAATACAAACCGGCACAACACTGGCATATCGATACTCTTCGCCATTACAATACTTATGATGCTTTATCTGATAAAATTTTTGATACGCCCCAAAATTTCTTTACTGTTTTAAAAGAAAACGCTGCTTCTCCCCTTTCCGATTACCAACCCCGGATGTTGGCTATTCTCAAAAAGCGCAAAGAAAAACACGATGAATTTATCAAAAATACTCCGTTTTCCGACTTAAAGGTTTTCGATCACATATTATCTCAGCTGCCTCCATACACTCAATTACAAATCGGGAACAGTTCTGCAGTTCGGTATACCCAGTTAATTCCGATAGATGAAACCATAACTGTATTCTGTAATCGCGGAACCAGCGGAATTGACGGAAGTACATCAACAGCTATAGGGGCAGCTATAGGTTCTCAAAAAACAACGGTTTTAATTACCGGAGATGTCAGTTTTTTTTACGACAGCAATGCTTTGTGGAATAATTATATTCCGTCCAATTTTAAAATTATTCTCATCAATAATAACGGCGGAGGAATATTCAGGATTTTACCCGGACATCAGGAGAATCAGATTTTTAATACCTATTTTGAAACCAGTCATCAATACAATGCTCAACATCTGGCTAAAATGTATGGTTTTGAATATCTGTATGCAGATAACGAGCAGGATTTAGAAGCTTCTTTAAGCAAGCTGTGGAAGATAAACAATAGCCCTTCGATCTTAGAAGTTAAAACCCCTTCAATTATAAATGATACTGTTTTGAGTAATTATTTTAAAAATTTGTAATTATTTATCTCAATAGGTTTTAGTATTAATTTTTTTATTATCTTGTTTGTACTAATAAAAAAAAACATTATGAGTAAAAGAGATGAACTTATTGAAAAATACGCTGCAGATTTAAAAGAAAAATGCGGCGTTACACCTAACATGGAACTGTTAAAAAAAGTAACTATCGGATGTGGTCCTTCAATTTACAACAAAGACTCGTCTACAATAGCGGCTTCTCAGCCATCTGAAATTAGTACAGTGAAAAATAATTTTTTAATCAAAAAATTAGGATTAAAAGACGGTCCGAAACTGGATGAAGCAATTGATGCAGTTATGGATCAATATGGGAAATCCAACAAGAATAAATACCGCGCGGTTATTTACTATTTGCTTACGGTACACTTTAAAAAAGAAAGTGTTTATTCTAAATAAAAAAATAAAATTGCCCTGTATTCCAAAGAATATCAGGGCAATTTGTAATATTACATTCCTTTCTTTTTTAATTCAATTGCCTGTTGGTATAAATCTTCATACAAAGGAAGTACTTTTTCTATACTGAATTTTTCCGCTACTTTTTTAGCGTTTTCTTTATATTTAAGCAGAGTATCTTTGTCTTTTAATACAATTAAAGCATTCTCTGTCATATTTTTAACATCGCCCACATCGCTTAAAAAACCTGATACTCCATTTTCATTCACCTCTGAAAGTCCTCCGGCATTACTTGATATAACCGGTACTCCGGATGCCATAGCCTCTAAAGCGGCTAAACCAAAACTCTCTGTCTCGGAAGGCAATAAAAACAAATCGGAATAGGATAAAATCTGTTCAATTTCTGTGCTGTTTCCAAAAAATATAATCTTGTCATAAATTCCCAATTCCATTGCCAAACGCTCTGCTCTCTCCTTTTCAGGTCCATCTCCGACCATCAGTAGTTTTGTCGGAATCTGTTTTTGAATTCCATAAAAAATAGAAATTACATCCTCAATTCTCTTGACTTTTCTAAAATTACTGATATGCGTAACAATGTATTCTCCTTTACTGGCTATTGCACTTCTTTTACACGGCGTATCGTTAAACTCTGTATTTTCTTTAATCTCTATAAAATTAGGAATAACACAAATATTTTTCTTAATATCAAATAAATCGTACGTTGATTGTTTTAGCGAGCTTGAAACTGAAGTAACAAAATCTGAGTTGTTAATACTAAAACTCACTGCCGTTTTATAATTGGGATGGTTACCTACCAATGTAATATCCGTACCGTGCAACGTGGTAATCATGGGTAGATCTACTCCCTGTTCTTTCAGCATTTGTTTTGCCATATACCCTGCATATGCGTGCGGAATGGCATAATGAACGTGTAAAACATCTATATCAAACTGTTTTACCATATCTACCAATTTACTGGACAAAGCCAGTTCATAGGGCTGATAGTGGAATAAGGGATATTCGGGAACATTTACTTCGTGATAATAAATATTTGGATTTAACAAAGCCAGGCGAACAGGCTGGCTATAGGTAATAAAATGAACTTCATGATTTCTTTTGGCCAGCTCAACTCCAAGTTCTGTGGCTACAACTCCGCTACCACCAAAGGTGGGATAGCATACTATGGCTATTTTCATATATAATGCAAACTAATTTCGAAAGCTTAAATATAAACCGAATATTCAACAAAAAGAGCCCTTATGGCTCTTTTCTTCTATTTCTTATTTGTTTTTTAACATTTTGTTTCTACTCTGCTTCGATGGAATTATAGATAACGGTTTGGATGTTTTCTCTTACGTTTTCTTGGGACAATCTGTTTTTACTGCTGTCAGGATAAGTGCGGTTAGACAGAAAAACATACACTAGTTCTTGTTCAGGATCTGCCCAAGCCATAGTTCCGGTAAACCCCGTATGTCCGAAACTTTGTGAAGATGTACAGTTACAGGTTGGTCCGGGATTGCCTTTTAACTGCGGTTTATCAAAACCAACTCCTCTTCTATTTCCGTCCTTACAATACACACAATCATTAAAAGTTTTAAAGGTTTTCTTAGAAAAGAAATGTTCACCACCATATTCTCCTTCATTCAAATACATCTGCATCATCTTTGCCACATCCAAAGCGGTTCCAAAAAGCCCTGCGTGCCCCGAAACTCCACCCTGCATAGCCGCCGTCATATCGTGTACATACCCTTTTACAGTTGTATGTCTAAAATACTGATCTTCTTCTGTCGGAGGTATTTCGCTGATATCGTATTTTCTTAAAGGAAGGTAAGTTAGTCTGGTTGTTCCCATTTTACTGTAAAATGCATTTTCTACAGCAACATCCATAGATTGATGGTAACTGTTTTCAATCCACTCTTTTAAAGCTATAAATCCTAAATCGCTGTATTTGTATTCTTTTTTCTTTGCCAGTTTAGAATCTGCAATATCTCTTAAAATCTGCTGGTTATAATTAGCTTTGAGAAACAAATTTTCAGAAACCTGTATTGGATATTGCTTTGAATATACATAGCTATAAAGCTCCTGTTTAGGCTTTCCGCTTTCGTCCAATGTTTTTTTATAAAACGGAATCCAAGCTACCAGTCCCGATTGATGGGTCAGTAAATCTTCAAAAGTAATAGAGGCTTTATCTGAGTTTTTTAATTCGGGAACCAAGTCTCCTAATTTAGAATTCATATTGATCTTCCCCTCATCGTATTTTTTCATCAAAAGAGGCAGGGCACCCAAAATTTTTGTCAGTGAAGCCAAGTCGTATAAATCTGTATCTTTTACCGGATAATCCTCATTGTAGGTGTGATTACCAAAGGATTTCTGATAAACAATATTTCCGCGCCTTGCTATTACGATCTGAATACCCGGTGTTAACTGATCAGCAACTGCCTTTTGAGCGATACTGTCAATTTGCCGTAAAACAGAAGGATTCATTCCTTCATTTGCGGGAGTAGAAAATCCCAGCCGATGAACAGATTTTGTATTTATTCCTTCTCCTGCTTCAAACTTATCTTCAATCGTTACCGGAAGCTCTCCTTTGGCGCCAATAGCGCCAAAAATAACTTGTGCGGCAGCGCTTTGTGCAAATGCATTATTCTGGTATGCCTGCAATAGTCCGGATATATTGTCTATATTGCTTTTATCCAGACTCAGCAAAGCATAAGCTTTAGAAAATGGCACTAAAATAACTTTAGTTTCCTTATTCAGTTTGCGGATAATATTTAATTCTTCTAATGAGAAATTGTGATTTCGCCATGGGTTATCTACTTTGTGGTAACCTACAACCATTACAGTATACCGTCCGACATTACTTAAATCACTTGTATTTACTTCATCTACATCTGCGTATTTTCTCAACATCTCTAAAAAATAAGTTCCATCATCATCACCTAATTTTAGATACCCTATTTTTTGTTTTTCTAAATGTTTTAAAGGGATAAGCTTATTTTCATTTTTAAGCAAGGTCATTGCATCTTTATAAAGCTTAAAATTTAAATCATCGTATTCCTCTGCATTTAAATCTTGCACCAAACTATCTAAATTTACAAAATTTGATGTTGTAAATCCGGCTTCAAATTTATATGCCAAAATCTTTTTAACTGAATAAGCCAGTCTCTTTTCCGAAATCTCTTGATTGTTATAAGCTTTCTTTATCATTTCAACCGCAGTAGGAACATCTTCGGGAAAAAGCAACAGATCATTTCCCGCTTTAAAAGCTGCTAATTCCACTTCTCCGGGTTTGAGATAATTTGCCGCTGCTTTCATGTTTAATGCATCAGTAAAAATAAGCCCTTCGTACCCCATTTCTTCACGCAATAATTTGGTAACAATATTGTATGACAACGAACTCGGTACATTTGTATCTGGTTCATAAGCAGGTATATTTAAATGAGCCACCATAATACTGGCAATATTCTCATCTATTAACTTCCGATACGGATAAAGCTCGGTTTTGTGTAATCTGTTTTTATCAAAATCAATTAAAGGCAGCTTGTAATGTGAGTCCGTAGATGTATCTCCGTGTCCCGGAAAGTGCTTTGCCGTAGCAAAAATGTGATTGCTTTGGTAGCCTCGCGTAAAAGCAATTGCTCTTTCGGTAACCATTTCGCGCGTTTCGCCAAAAGAACGCACACCGATAATGGGATTATCAGGATTTGTATTAATATCTACAACCGGACCAAAGTTAAACTGCATTCCCATCCTTTTTGTTTGTTTTGCCATTGCTTTGCCCAAATCTTCTATTAAATCCATATCCTGAACAGCCCCCAACGTCATATTGTACGGAAACTTATAGGTAGAGTCCAACCGCATACTCAACCCCCACTCTCCGTCAATTCCAACAAGCATAGGAAGTTTACTTAGACTCTGCAGTCTGTTGTGAATTTTTGCCTGCCGAACCGGACCACCCTGAAAAAAAATAAGTCCACCTATATGCTGTTCCTGTACAAGTTTTTCTAAACTCTGAATGTGTTTGTCATCTTTATTGGAATACGCAGCAACCATAAAAAGCTGTCCTATCTTTTCTTCCAACGTCATGGCATTGTAAACACTATCTACCCATTGGCTCTGTTGCTCTGTATTTTTTGTTTTTTGTCCCCAAACTGATGAACCTATCATCAATAGTAACAATACTGTTTTCTTCATTTTCAATTTTTATTTATAAAAAAATCACCACCAAAAAAATTGATGATGATTTTTTGACAGGTATAAAATTAATCATTCCTGATTATTTAAAAAAGCGACTGTGCCAACTTTCGGCAGCAGGAACTTCCCAAAAATCTTTAAATTCACCTACACTGTTTACCAAATTATTGAAAACGATTGTATTAGCCGATACTGCTTTTTCTTTTACCATTTGTTTAAACTCCAACAAAGTTTTAAAAGCAATAAAATCGCCTGTTTTATAGGTCACGTTCATTTTGTCTAACAAATCAACGTTATATTTCTGCTCAATATCCTGAATTACGCGTACAGAAGCATCAATAGAACACCCCGAAGCCGAATGGTAATCCTGATCTACTGCTAAAGCAATAAATCTATTGTATTTTATTGTGAAAGAGGCATCTAATGGCGTAGCATGGGCTGCCCAATTGGTTGTAAAATCCAATAATGTTTTTTCTATTTCCTGTAATTCTTCATCTGTAAACTTACGATTGGACTGATAGATCCAAATTCGAGAGTTATCCGACATTTCTTCAAACGGTTTATACATATCTTATAAATCTTCTGCATTTGCAATTAATTCGGCTAGATCCAGTACTTTAACTTCGCCTTCTTTTTCTTTAAATTTAACGCCGTCTGTCAGCATTGTATTACAAAACGGACAAGCAGCAGCAATAATATCCGGTTGCGTTTCCATAGCATCGTCTGTACGTTCTACATTCACGTCTTTACTGCCTTTTTCAGGTTCTTTAAACATCTGTGCTCCACCGGCTCCACAACAAAGCCCGTTCTTACGAGATCGCTTCATTTCTACGAGTTCCGCGTCCAGTTTTTCAATTAATTGACGGGGAGCCTCATAAACCTGATTGGCTCTGCCTAAATAACACGGATCGTGGTAAGTAATTCTTTTTCCTTTAAATTGTCCGCCTTCAATTCTCAGTTTGCCTTCGTCTAACAGAGATTTTAAAAATTGAGTATGATGAACTACTTCATATTTTCCGCCCAATTCAGGATATTCATTTTTAAGGGTATTAAAACAATGCGGACAGGCTGTTACTATTTTTTTGATTTCATATCCGTTTAATACCTCAATATTCATCATTGCCTGCATTTGAAAGGCAAATTCGTTTCCTGCTCTTTTTGCCGGATCTCCTGTACAGCTTTCCTCTGTACCCAATACAGCAAAAGAGACGTTTGCTTTATTTAATAATTTTACAAATGCCTTTGTAATTCTTTTTGCTCTGTCGTCAAAACTTCCCGAACAACCAACCCAAAATAAAACATCGGGCTGTTCTCCTCTTGCCATCATTTCTGCCATGGTTGGCACTACTAAATTTGCTGACATACTTTTTTATATTTTGATAATCTGTACGTAAAGTACGATTAATGAAGTTAGTAAATTAATTTTCGTCTTTCCAGTTTAATCGATCCATTTGATTGTACTGCCAAGGTGCTCCGTTATTTTCGATATTCTGCATCATATTGTTCAGTTCAACAGGTGCAGCACTTTGTTCCATTACCAGATAACGTCTCATATCCATAATAATTGACAACGGGCTTATTTCAATCGGGCACTCTTCTACACACGCATTACAGGTATTACAAGCCCATAATTCCTCTGCTGTAATATAATCATTCAGTAGCGTTTTTCCGTCATCTACAAATTTTCCTCCGTTTGCATCCATAATTTTGCTTACATCTTCCAACCTGTCTCGGGTGGACATCATAATCTTACGAGGCGACAAGGCTTTTCCGGTAATATTTTGAGGACAAGCAGAAGTACATCTTCCGCACTCTGTACAAGAATAAGCATTCAAAAGCTGTACCCAGTTTAAATCCATCACATCCTGAGCTCCGAATTTTTCAGGTTCTCCTTGTGGTTCTGCAGGTGCTGCAAACGGATCGGCATTCGGATCCATCATCAATTGAACTTCTTTAGTTACTGATTCCAGATTATCAAACTGTCCTTGCGGATTTAAATCAGCATAATATGTATTTGGAAAAGCTAAAAATATATGTAAATGCTTGGAATAATACAGGTAATTCATAAAAAACATTACTCCTATAATGTGTCCCCACCAACAAATACGCTCAATTAGTGCAACGGTTTCTAAATTTAAACCGTTAAAAATAGGGCTGATAAGATTTGAAACCGGAAAAGAACCTGCTAATACATAATGAGAATAACCTTGCGACTGCAAGTAATAGTCAGCAGCATTCATCACTAAAAAGAAGCACATTAAAATTGTTTCAATATAAATAATAGTATTGGCGTCTTTTTTAGGCCAACCATCCATTTCGGGCTGATTAAAACGCTTTAATTTGATTATATTTCTTCTAATCCAGAAGACAACTACTCCAAAAATGACTAAAAAGGCAAGAATTTCAAAGAAACCGATTAAAAAATCATATCCACCTCCCAAAAATTTAAATACCCTGTGGGTTCCAAACAATCCATCGATTATAATTTCCAACATTTCAATGTTGATGATTATAAATCCTACATACACAAAAATGTGTAAAATAGCCGGAATCGGACGTTTTACCATTTTTGACTGCCCTAAAGCCACCCGAATCATATTTTTCCAACGAGCTTTAGGATTATCCGTTCTATCAATATCTCTACCCAATTTGATATTGCGAATGAGTTTTTTTACATTTTTTATAAAAAAACCAAACCCCACAATTAATAGTAGTAGAAATAATGCTTGAGCTAAATACTGCATAATTGTAATAGTTGTTTCAATGAATTGTTAGTTTATTTTGTTTAGCTGATAGTTTGTTTATTGTTGTTGTAAATTTGTTGTATTGTCTGATTCAGGTTCCTGATATGGCTGTGCTTTTTTTCCGAATAAAGAAAAATGTACATACCGCTTTGGATTTTCTTTTAAATCTCTCAGCAATTGTTCTAATTCTTTAGAAGCTCCTGCCAGATTATTGTACATTTGGTCATCCTTCAAAAGCTTGCCTATTGTTCCTTTTCCACTGTCAACGTCAGACATAATTTTATCTAAACTGCCAGTGGCGTTGTCTAATTTAGCAAAAGTAGATTTAATATCCAAAGAATTCAATTCTAGTGACAATTCTGAAAAATTTGAACTCACGGTATTTAAATTATCCATTGTTTTGTCCAGCTTCGGTGTTGTTGTTGCTATAAGCTGGTTGGCGCCTGTCAATGTTGCATCTAATTCTGCTATTGCACTTTTTAAATTAACTTGCGTTTTATCGTCAATTATATTGTTAATTGCCAACAGCATTTGATTGGCATTTTTTAATAATTCTTCTACTTTTTGTTGTAAAGGTTCTAACTGCCCCCCTAGTTTTTCAGTAATATCTAATTGAACTTCACCTTTCAAGTAATCGCCCGAACTGGCATAATCCGTATCTTCAAACTTTGGATCTATTGAAATTCCTTTTCCGCTAATCAGACCCGGCGAATAAATAGTTGCTATACTTGATTTTGATATATTCATTGATTTATTCATCGTGAGCTCTACAAGCAGTTTTCCGTTTTGCTGATTAATGTCAATATTGGACACCTTCCCCACAACAAGCCCATTAATCGTAACGTTAGAAGACATAGTTAGTCCCTCAACATTACTGTACTCCACATAATATTTAGTGCTATTATCAAAAAGGTTTTTCCCTTTTATAAAAGAATATCCCCAAATGAGGAGCAATATCGCCGTCAGTACTAAAACAGCTGTTTTAATTTCTCTTGATATTTTCAAAACTCAATAATTTATACGTGCAAAAATAAACTTTTATTTTGATAAAATAAGTTTCCTATTTCAGAGCCTCTTCTAAAGGAATCTGCTTTCCGTTTTTGTAGGCTACAATAAATGAAGAGGAATGTCCCTTTGCTTTTGCTTCTGCCAGTCTTTGTTTTGCCTCTGTATAATCAGAGGTTTCAGAATAAAAATACTTGTTTATTTTTTTCCCTTTTTCCATCGTAACATTGCTTAACCCTTTAAAATTTTGAGGCTTTAAAGCTAAAACTCTTGAACTTGCCGCAATTTGAATTTTAAATGTTACTCCTTTTACTGCTGCTTTTGTATTGGTTTGAGATTCGTTCACATTTGTTTCTGTGTGAGCGATGCCATTGTTGTAATAAGCATTTTTATAGCTTATGATTCCTTGAGCAATAGACTTTGCAAGTTCCTTTTGTCCTTTTGACGAACTTAAATAAGCACCTTCCTCTTTATTAGATACAAATCCGAGCTCTATTAATATACTTGGCATAAAAGCACCGTGCAGTACCCAAAACGGACCTTGTTTTACTCCTCTGTTTTTTCTTTTCAAATCGTATGTAAAACCATCCTGAACTCTACTCGCTAAATCAATGCTCTGCTGTACGTAATCTTCCTGAATCAGCATTAATCCGATAATAGATTCCGGTGCAGAAGGATTAAATCCG
>OFTY01000180.1_pt1 | contig 66525 bp, 63 predicted proteins | sample 1775061 | NCBI WGS metagenome assembly OFTY01 (sample SAMN08195773, study PRJEB24354) | sludge metagenome | isolation source: sludge from phenol fed wastewater aerobic bioreactor B | place: India: Nagpur | collected 2016-09-16 | reverse complement strand
CTTCCTCCCCGCCCTTGTCGCCCCACCCGCCCGCGCCCATGTCCGCCACGCTGCGCCTTGCCGAAGAACTGATTGCCCGCGCCTCCGTCACGCCCGACGACGCGGGCTGCCTTGATGTGATTGCCGCGCGCCTGGCGCCGCTCGGTTTTGCCTGCGAGCGGCTCGACCGCGGCCCGCAAGGCGCCGTGGTGGCCAATTTGTGGGCCAAACGCAGCAACCCCAGCGCCAACCGGTCAGGTGATGCTAGCAAAACGATAGTCTTCGCCGGCCACACCGACGTCGTGCCCACCGGCCCGCTGGCGCAGTGGAGCAGCCCGCCCTTCGTGCCCACGCACCGCGACGGCCGCCTCTACGGCCGCGGCGCGAGCGACATGAAGACCTCGCTCGCCGCCATGGTGGTGGCCGTCGAGGAGTTCCTCGCCGCCACGCCCGAGACGCCGCTGTCCATCGCCTTCCTGCTCACCAGCGACGAGGAAGGCCCTGCGGTGGACGGCACGGTGGCGGTGTGCGAGGCGCTGGGCGCGCGCGGCGAGCGGCTGGACTGGTGCATCGTCGGCGAGCCCACCTCCATCGAGCGCACCGGCGACATGATCAAGAACGGCCGCCGCGGCACGCTCAGCGGCCGGCTCACCGTGCGCGGCATCCAGGGGCACATCGCCTACCCGCAGCTCGCGCGCAACCCCATCCACGAACTCGCCCCGGCGCTGTCCGAACTCGTCGCCACCCGCTGGGACGAGGGCAACGCCTTCTTCCCGCCGACGAGCTGGCAGGTCAGCAACATCCACGGCGGCACGGGCGCGAGCAACGTCATTCCCGGCGAGGTGGTGGTGGATTTCAACTTCCGCTTCTGCACCGAATCCACGCCCGAGTCGCTGCAAAGCCGCCTGGAGGCGGTGCTGCGCCGCCACCGGCTCGACTTCGAGCTGCGCTGGACGCTCGGCGGCCGCCCCTTCCTCACCCAGCCCGGCCCGCTGGTGCAGGCCGTGCAGCAGGCCGTGCGCGAGGTGTGCGGCATCGAGACCCGGCTCTCCACCACCGGCGGTACCAGCGACGGGCGCTTCATCGCGCAGATCTGCCCAGAAGTCATCGAACTCGGCCCGCCCAACGCCAGCATCCACAAGATCGACGAGCACATCGCCGTGGCCGACATCGAGCCGCTCAAGGCCACCTACCGCCGCGTGCTCGAACTGCTGCATGTGCGGGTGAGCGCATGAACGCCGCTGCCCCCGCCACCGTGCGCAGCCTCATCGACGAGGCCGCGCAGGCCCTCACCGATGCCGGCGTCGCCTTCGGCCACGGCACCACCAATGCCCATGACGAGGCCGCCTGGCTGGTGCTCTGGCGCCTGGGCCTGCCGCTGGATGCCGACCTCGACGAAGCGCCGCCAGCTGGCGCCGGCCCCACCACCCTGCCCCCGGGCGAACGCGCCGTGCCCGCCGAGCAGGCCGAGGCCGTGCGCGCGCTGGTGCGCGAGCGCATCGCGCGCCGCGTGCCCGCCGCCTACCTCACCCGCGAAGCCTGGCTGCAAGGCCTGCCCTTCTACGTGGACGAGCGCGCCATCGTGCCGCGCAGCCTGATCGCCGAGCTGCTGGTCGACGGCAGCATCGACCCCTGGCTCTCCGAGCACACCCGCCACGTGCTCGACCTGTGCACCGGCAACGGCAGCCTCGCGGTGATCGCCGCCAGCGTCTACCCCGAGGTGAGCGTGGTCGCCGCCGACATCTCCACCGACGCACTGGAAGTCGCCCGCATCAACGTGGAGCGGCACGGCCTCGCCGACCGCATTCAGGTGGTGGCCTCCGACGCGTTTTCGGCCGTGCCCGGCGTGTTCGACCTCATCGTCTGCAACCCGCCCTATGTGAACGCACACAGCATGGCGGCGCTGCCCGCGGAATTCCGCGCCGAGCCTGCGCTGGCACTCGCCGGCGGCGCCGACGGCATGGATTTCGTGCGCCGGCTGCTGCGCGAAGCGCCGCAGCACCTGAGCGAACACGGCGTGCTGGTGCTGGAGATCGGCCACGAGCGCGCGCATTTCGAGGCCGCCTTCCCACGGCTCGAAGTCGTCTGGCTCGACACCTCGGCCGGCAGCGACCAGGTGCTGCTGACCACGCGCGAGGCGCTGGCGCAGGCCCTGCTGCAGGCCGCATCGAGCGGAGCCGAGCGGTGATCGTCCTCAAAGACATCGTGCTGCGTCGCGGCACGAAAGTGCTGCTCGACGGTGCCAGCGTCACCATCAACCCCGGCGAGAAGGTCGGGCTGGTTGGCCGCAACGGGGCGGGCAAATCCACCCTGTTTGCCCTGTTCAACGGCTCGCTGCACGAAGACCGGGGCGAATTCAGCCTGCCGCGCCACTGGCGCACCGCCCAGGTGGCCCAGCACATGCCCGAAACGGCCCAGCCGGCGACCGACTTCGTGCTCGAGGGCGACACCCACCTCGCCGCCTTGCAGGCCCGGCTGCGCGAAGCCGAGGCACAGGCTCACACCTCCGCCGAGCACGGCATGGCGCTGGCCCAACTGCACAGCGACCTGGCCGACGCCGGCGCGCACGACGCGCGCGCGCGGGCCCAGGCGCTCATCCTCGGCCTGGGCTTCCAGGTCGACGAGCTCGACCGCCCGGTCAACAGCTTCTCCGGCGGCTGGCGCATGCGGCTGCAACTGGCCCGCGCGCTGATGTGCCCGAGCGACCTGCTGCTGCTCGACGAGCCGACCAACCACCTCGACCTCGACGCGCTGGTCTGGCTCGAAGCCTGGCTCAAGCGCTACGCGGGCACGCTCATCGTCATCAGCCACGACCGCGAATTCCTCGACGCCGTGACCAACGTCACGCTGCACATCGCGCATGCCAGGCTCACCCGCTATGGTGGCAACTACAGCAGCTTCGAGGAACTGCGCGCGCAGCAGATGGAGCAGCAGCAGGCCGCCTACGCGCGCCAGCAGGAACGCATCGCCCACCTGCAGAAGTTCATCGACCGCTTCAAGGCCAAGGCCAGCAAGGCCCGCCAGGCGCAAAGCCGCGTCAAGGCGCTCGAACGCATGGAGAAAGTCGCGCCGCTGCTGGCCGAAGCCGAGTTCAGCTTCGACTTCAAGGAGCCGGCCAACCTGCCCAACCCCATGCTCGCCATGGTGGATGCGGGCTTCGGCTACCGCAGCGAGGACGGCCGCGCCACCCCCATCCTGCGCGGCGTGAACCGCTCGGTGCTGGCGGGCCAGCGCATCGGCATCCTGGGCGCCAACGGCCAGGGCAAGTCCACGCTGGTCAAGACGATTGCGGGCACGCTGCCCCTGCTCGAAGGCACGCTCACCCAGGGCAAGGGCCTGTCCATCGGCTACTTCGCGCAGCAGGAGCTCGACGTGCTGCGCGCCGAGGACACGCCGCTCGAGCAGATGACGCGGCTCGCGCGCACACTGGGCGCGGCCGCAGCCGAGCCCTCGCGCGAGCAGGACCTGCGCAACTTCCTCGGCAGCTTCAACTTCAGCGGCGACATGGTCAGCCAGCGCGTGGGCACCATGAGCGGTGGCGAGAAGGCGCGCCTGGTGCTGGCCATGATCGTCTGGCAGCGCCCCAACCTGCTGCTGCTCGACGAACCGACCAACCACCTCGACCTCGCCACCCGCGAGGCGTTGGCCGTCGCGCTCAACGAGTTCGAGGGCACGGTGATGCTGGTCAGCCACGACCGCGCCCTGCTGCGCGCCGTCTGCGACGAGTTCTGGCTGGTCGGCCGCGGCGCCGTGGCCCCGTTCGACGGCGACCTCGACGACTACCAGCGCTACCTGCTCGACGAAGCCCGCCCCGTGCGCGAATCCGCGCGCGCGTCCGCCCCCGAATGCGGCCCCACCGCAACTCCTGAATCCATAGCGCAACCTGACCCACTGGCGCTGGCATCCGGCCAGAAAACTTCAAATTCCACTGCCACGGCGCCCGATGCACGCACCCAGCGCCGCGAAAGCGCGCAGAAACGCGCCCAGTTGGCCGAGAAGACCCGCCCGCTGCGCCGCGCGCTCGAAGCCTGCGAGGCGAAGATGAGCGTCCTCGGCGCGGAAAAGGACGCCCTCGAAGCCCGGCTGGCCACGGTGCTTGTGGCCGGTGACATCGTCGAGGCCAGCAAGCGCCTGCACGAAGTGCTCGCCGCGCTCGCGCAGGAAGAAGAACGCTGGCTCGACCTCTCCACCGAACTCGAGGCGCTGAGCCAGGCGGCATGAACGAACCGCTCTGCGCGGGGACCGCTCACCGCCCGGCGCGGCACGCCAGCGGCGGGCTCCCCATCGCCTCGGAGCGGTGCCGCCCGCAATTCCCGCACCCGCCGCGGGAATCCGTCACGCCCGCGTCATGACGCCGCCGCGCCGTCCGCGCTACAGTGCAGGCCTCTCATCCACTCGGAGCGTCCGCCATGATGCACTTGCTCGGCACCCTGTTCATCGGCCTCATCGTCGGCTTCATCGCCCGCGCGCTCAAGCCCGGCGATGACTCCATGGGCTGGATCATGACCGCGCTGCTTGGCGTGGCCGGCTCCTTCGTCGCGGGCTATGTCGGCGCGGGCCTGGGCTGGTATGCGCCCGGCGCGCCCGCAGGCTTCATCGCCTCGGTCGTCGGCGCCATCGTGCTGCTGGTCCTCTGGGGCCTGTTCAAGGGCAAGAGGAGCTGAGCATGCTCACCAGCACCCTGCGCCGCATCCGCCCCGCGCGCGCGCCCCTGCCCGAGGTGCCCGAGCACCTGCGCCCCGCGGTGCTGCGCGCGCGCCGCCTGCTGCACCGGCGCGCGCTGGCCGCAGGCGTGGCCGGCGCCCTGCCGGTGCCGGGGCTGGACTGGGCGGTCGACGCCGCACTGCTCACCCGCCTCATCCCGCGCATCAGCGCCGAGTTCGGCCTGCTGCCCGACCAGATCGACCGCCTCGACCCCCATGCCCAGGAACGCGTGCGCAAGGCCGTGGCCATGGTCGGCACCGTGCTCATCGGCCGCCTGGTGACGCAGGACCTGGTACTGCGCGCCGCCAAAACCGTGGGCCTGCGCATGACCGCCGCGCAGGCCGCGCGCTTCGTGCCACTGGCCGGCCAGGCGGCCAGCGCCGTCATGGGTTACGCCGCGCTGCGCTACATCGGCGAGCAGCACATCCGCGACTGCGTGCGCGTGGCGCAGGCGGCGCAGCTTCGTCTCGAGCACTGAGGTCCCGGGGCCGCGCGGCCGGCGCGTGCCACCTCCCCGCCGTGAACGAGCCGGACCGAGAGGGTTCGATCGACGGGGCTCAGCGCCCGGGCAGGCCCAGGCTGCGGGCGATCACCTCCTTCATGATCTCGTTCGTGCCGCCGTAGATGCGCTGCACCCGCGCATCCGCATAGGCGCGGGTGATCGGGTATTCCCACATGTAGCCGTAGCCGCCGAAGAGCTGCACACACTCGTCCATCACCTTGCACTGCAGGTCGCTGCACCAGGACTTGGCCATGCTCGCCGTGGCGGTGTCGAGCGCGTCCTGCGCAATCAGCTCGCAGCAGCGGTCCACGAACACCCGCGCCACCTGCACCTCGGTGGCCAGTTCCGCGAGCTTGAAGCGCGTGTGCTGGAACGCGCCGATGGGCTGGCCAAAGGCTTTGCGCTCCTTCACATAGGCCAGCGTCCACTCCAGCGCGGCCTCGGCCGCGGCCACCGCGCCAATGGCGATCTGCAGCCGCTCCCAGGGCAGTTGCTCCATCAGGCAGACGAAGCCGCGGTTCTCGAACGCCGCACCGCCGAGCAGGTTCTCGGAGGGCACGCGCACGCCGTCGAAGAACAGCTCCGAGGTGTCCTGCGCCTTGAGCCCGAGCTTCTTCAGCCGCCGCCCGCGCTCGAAGCCGGCCATGCCGCGCTCGACCAGGAACAGGCTGGTTCCCTTGGCGCCGGCGGCCGGGTCGGTCTTGGCCACCACGATCACCAGGTCCGCGTGCCAGCCGTTGGTGATGAAGGTCTTGCTGCCGTTGAGCACATAGCTGCCGTCGGCCTGGCGCAGCGCGGTGGTGCGGATGCCTTGCAGGTCACTGCCGGCGGCCGGCTCGCTCATGGCGATGGCGCCCACCCACTCGCCCGAGGCCAGCCGTGGCAGGCAGCGCTGCTTCTGCGCCTCGGTGCCGTAGTGCAGGATGTAGGGCGCCACGATCTCGCTGTGCAGCCCAAAGCCGATGCCGGTGGTGCCCGCGTGGGCGAGTTCCTCCATCTGCGCCACCGAATACAGCTTGTCCGCGCCGGCGCCGCCGTAGGCCTCGGGCAGCGTCATGCACAGAAAGCCGTTGGCTCCGGCGCGGCGCCAGACCTCGCGGTCCACGAAGCCCTGCTCCTCCCAGGCCTCGTGATGGGGGGTGATTTCGCGCTCGACGAAGCGGCGGAAGCTCTCGCGGAAAGCCTCGTGCTCGGGGCTGAAAAGGCGGCGTTCGATCATGGGTGTCACCTGTTGGACGGGTTGGCGATGAAATTTCACAAAGCGTTTGCTTGGTAAAACTATACTGCGCAGATTCGTTCAACGCCTACGGAGCTTTCCATGACCGACGCGTTCGTCTTCGACGCCATCCGCACCCCCCGAGGCAAGGGCAAGAGGGATGGCAGCCTGCATGAAGTCAAGCCCATCGACCTGCTCGCCGGCCTGCTGCGCGAGCTGCAGCGCCGCAACGAGCTCGACACCGCCCGCGTGGACGATGTGGTGATGGGCGTGGTCTCGCCCGTGGGCGAGCAGGGCTCGGTGCTGCCCAAGATTGCCGCGCTCAAGGCCGGCTGGGATTGGCAGGCCGCCGGCGTGCAGATCAACCGGTTCTGCGCCTCCGGCCTGGAGGCGGTGAACCTCGCGGCCATGAAGGTCCGCAGCGGCTGGGAAGACCTCGTCGTCGCCGGCGGCGTGGAGAGCATGAGCCGCGTGCCCATCGGCAGTGACGGCGGCGCCTGGGCCATGGACCCGGAGACCAACCTGCAGACGCTGTTCGTGCCGCAGGGCATCGGCGCGGACCTGATTGCCACGCTGGAAGGCTTCAGCCGTGGCGACGTGGACGAATTCGCGCTGGAGAGCCAGCAGCGCGCCGCCCGCGCGCGCGACGCCGGCTACTTCGACCGCTCCGTGGTGCCGGTGCGTGATGCGCTGGGCCAGGTCATCCTCGCACGCGACGAGTTCATCAAACCCCACACCACCCTCGAGGGCCTGGCCCAGCTCAAGCCCTCGTTCGAGCAGCTCGGCGCGATGGGCTTCGACGCCGTGGCGCAGCAGCGCTATCCGCAGGTCGAGCGCATCGAGCATGTACACCATGCGGGCAATTCATCGGGCATCGTCGACGGCGCCGCGGCCGTGCTCATCGGCTCCGAGGCCGCAGGGCGCAGCCTGGGCCTGGCGCCGCGCGCGCGCATCGTAGCAGCCGCCGTCTCCGGCGCGGACCCGACCATCATGCTCACCGGCCCCATGCCCGCCACGCGCAAGGCGCTGGTCAAGGCCGGCCTGCGCATCGACCAGATCGACCTGTTCGAGGTCAACGAGGCCTTCGCCGCCGTGCCGATGAAGTTCATGAAGGACATGGGCGTGCCGGCCGAGAAGGTCAACGTCAACGGCGGCGCCATCGCCATGGGCCACCCGCTGGGTGCCACCGGCGCGATGCTGCTGGGCACCGTCATCGACGAGTTGCACCGCCGCGGCCTGCGCTACGGCCTGGTCACGCTGTGCGTGGGCGGCGGCATGGGCATTGCCACCATCGTCGAACGCGTCTGAACTGCCTACGGAGCCTCCTCATCATGTTGCTGCAAACCCTTCGCCTGGACGTTCAGGAACAGCCCTTCGGCCGCGTCGCCACCCTCACCTTCGACGACACCGACGCCCCCGTCAACACCATGCGGCTGCAATGGCAGGACGACCTCGCCACCGCAACCGAGGCGCTGCTGGCCCAGCGCGAGTCGCTGCGCGGCCTGGTGCTCGCGTCGGCCAAGAGCACCTTCTTCGCCGGCGCCGACCTCAAGGGCGTGATGCGCCTGCGCCCCGAGCAGGCGCCGCAGATCTACGAGCAGGTGCAGCGCATGAAGCGCCAGTTCCGTACGCTCGAGACACTGGGCATCCCGGTGGTGAGCTGCCTCAACGGCAGCGCGCTCGGCGGCGGCTGGGAGGTGGCGCTCATCGGCCACCACCGCATCGCGGTGGACGATGCACGCATCCAGTTCGGCCTACCCGAAGTCACGCTGGGCCTGATTCCGGGCGCCACCGGCATCACCAAGATGACGCGGCTGCTCGGCCTCATGGGCGCCCAGCCCTACCTGCTCGAAGGCAAGCTGTTCAGCCCGGCCGAAGCCCTCCGGCTCGGCCTGGTGCATGAGCTCGTTCCCCGCGCGGAGGATTTGCCCGCGCAGGCCATCGCGTGGATCGCCGGTGCGCAGGGCCAGCCCGGCGCCGCCCAGCACCCGTGGGACCACAAGGACTGGCGCATGCCCGGCGGCACCCCGTCGAGCCCCAAGATCGCCCAGGCCCTGGTGGTGGCGCCGGCCATGCTCCGGAAGAAGACGCGCGGGCTCTACCCCGCGCCCGAGGCCATCCTCGCCGCCATGGTCGAGGGCGCGCAGGTGGACTACGACACCGCCCTGCGCATCGAGAGCCGCGCCCTCGCCCGCGTGATGACCACGCCCGTGGCGCGCAACATGGTCAACACCTTCTTCTTCGACCTCAACGCCGTCAAGTCCGGCCAGAGCCGGCCCAGGGACGTGCCCCGCTTCGCGCCGCGGCGCGTGGGCATTCTGGGCGCGGGCATGATGGGCGCGGGCATCGCCTGGGCGCAGGCCAGCCGCGGCATCCACACCATCCTCAAGGACGTGACGCAGGCCAAGGCCGAGCACGGCAAGGCCTACAGCGTGGACCTGAGCGCCGCCCGCGTGGCCAAGGGTCGCATGAGCGAGCACGAACAGGCCGCCCTGCTCGCGCGCATCGACGCCACCGAACGCACCGAAGACCTGCGCGGCTGCGAGCTCATCATCGAAGCCGTGTTCGAGAACCGCGGCCTCAAGGCGCAGGTCACCCAAGAGGCCGAACCCATGCTGGCCGAAGGCGGCTTCTTCGCCAGCAACACCTCCACGCTGCCCATCACCGGCCTGGCCCAGGCCTCGGCGCGGCCGCAGAAGTTCATCGGCATCCACTTCTTCAGCCCGGTGGACAAGATGCAGCTGGTGGAGATCATCCGCGGCCGCCTGACGGATGACGAAACCGTCGCCCGCGCCTACGACTATGTGCGGGCGCTGGGCAAGCTGCCCATCGTGGTGAGCGACGCGCGCGGCTTCTACACCAGCCGCACCTTCGGCACCTTCGTGATGGAGGGCGCCGCCATGCTGGGCGAGGGCATCCCGGCCGCCGTCATCGAAAACGCAGCGGTGCAGGCCGGCATGCCGGTGGGGCCGCTGGCGGTGCTCGACGAAACCTCGCTGGCCTTGTCGGTGCACGTGCTCGATCAGACCCGGGAGGACTTCGCCGGAGAAGGCAAGACCTATGCGCCAACCCCCGGCGAACAGCTGGTCGAGCGCATGGTCACGGAGCTTGGCCGCGCCGGACGGGCGGCGGGCGGCGGGTTCTACGACTACCCCGCCGGCGCGAAGAAGCGCCTGTGGCCCGAGCTCAAGCCTTTGTTCGAGAGGCCCGGTGTGGCCTGGGACCTCCAGACCCTCAAGGACCGGCTGCTGTGGCGCCAGGCCATCGAGACCGCGCGCTGCCTTGCCGAGGGTGTGCTGCACAGCGTGCACGAGGCCAACGTCGGCTCCATCTTCGGCATCGGCTTTCCGGCCTGGACGGGCGGCGCCTTGCAATTCATCTACGGCATGGGCGTGGACACCTTCCTCGACCGCGCCGCCCAACTCGCCGCCGCCCACGGCCCCGGTTTCGAGGTCAGCGCCGAGGTGCGCGAAGCCATCCGCGCGCACGAGCCGCGCTGGTAAGCCCAGCCTCCGCGCCGCCTGAGACGCACCGAACCGCTGCGAGGCGGCGCGAGATGCGGTACAGTTCTGGTAATTCATCAATTACCAGAACGGTCCGCCTGTGCCCGACGCCACCCCCGCCCCCCGCACCGGGCCCATCGAGCGGCTGGACACCGAGACCCGCCAGGCGGCAATAGTGCAGGCCGCCGTGCGGCTGTGCGGGCAACACAGCCCGGGCGACATCACCACGGCCGACTTTGCGCGCGAAGTCGGGCTGACGCAGGGCGCCATCTTCAAGCATTTCGCCTCCAAGGAGGCCATCTGGCTGGCCGTGATGGACTGGGTGGCCGCCCACCTGCTGGAGCGGCTGCGCGCGGCGGCCCGCACGCCGTCCACACCGCTCGAGGCGCTCGCGGCCATGTTTCGCACCCACGTGGCCTTCGTCGCTGAGCATCCTGGCGTGCCGCGGCTGGTCTTCCATGACCTGCAGCAGGCGGCGGACTCCCCGGTCAAGCGCCGCCTGGGTGCGCTGCTGGCCGAATACCGCGCGCTGCTGCTTGGCCAGATCGAGGCCGCCATCGAGCGCAAGGACCTGACCAATCCCCCTCCAGCACCGGCCGCCGCCATGCTGTTCATCGGCATCGTGCAGGGGCTGGCCATGCAATCGCTGCTCTCACCCCAGGCGCTCGACCTGCGGGCCGAAGGCGAGCGGCTTCTTCCCCTGTTTCTCCGCAGCATCGGCGCACCGACATGAAACTTCCCCGCCCCTCCCCCCGCCTGGCCCTGACGGCCGCCGCACTGCTGTTGGTCGGCGCCGTCTTATTCGTCGCGGCCCGCTCGGGGCCACTGGCCGCCACCCGGGTGACGGTGGCCGAAGTCAGTGAGGGTACCGTGGCGCCCGCCCTGTTCGGCATCGGCACCGTCGAGGCCCGCCGTGCGTGGATGATCGGCCCGACCGCAGCCGCCCGCGTACGCAGCGTGGCGGTGGACGTGGGCGAGAGCGTGCGCGCCGGCCAGTTGCTGGCCGAACTCGAGCCGGTGGATCTGGACGCGCGGCTGGCTTCCGCGCAGGCGGCCATCGCCCGTGCCGACAGCGCCGCCGCCAGCGCCCAGGCCCAGCTGGCCGACGCCCGCAGCCGGCAGGCACTGGCGGCGGCCGAAGTCCAGCGGTACACCGACCTGCAGCGGCAGAATTTTGTGAGCCAGAGCGTGGTGGACGCCAAGCTGCAGCAGAAGCAGTCGGCCGACGCGCAGGTTGCGGCGGCCGAATCGGCGCTGGCCAGTGCCCGCCAGGATGTGAGCCGCCTCAAGGCCGAGCGCACTGCCGTGGGTGACCTGCGAGCCAACTTGCAACTGCGCGCGCCGGCCGATGCCATCGTCACCAGCCGCGAAGCCGAACCCGGCAGCACCGTCGTGGCCGGCCAGGCCGTGCTGCGACTGGCCGACCCGCAAAGCCTGTGGGTGCGCACGCGGCTGGATCAGGCACGCTCGGCAGGCCTGCGCGCCGGCCTGCCCGCCAAAGTGGTGCTGCGCTCGCGCCCGGGCCAGGCGCTGGCCGCCGAAGTGGCGCGGGTGGAGCCCAGCAGCGACGCCGTCACCGAGGAGCGCATCGCCCAGGTGGCCTTCAAACCCGTGCCGCAAGGCCTGACCACGGGGGAGATGGCCGAAGTCACGGTGCGACTGGCGCCAGTGGAAAACGCCTTGCGCGTGCCCAACGCCGCGGTGCACCACCGCAACGGCCAGGCCGGCGTGTGGCGCCTGCGCGATGGAGCCGTCGCGTTTGTGCCGGTCAAGCTCGGCGCGCTGGGCGCCGATGGCCTACAGCAGATTCTCGAGGGCGTGGCCAGGGGCGACACGGTGGTCCTGCACAGCGAGCGGGCCTTGAGCGAGGGCCTGAAGCCGCGCGTGGTGGAAGCGCTGGCCGGAGCCAAGCGATGATCAGCCTCGCCGCGCGCGACATCCTGCATTCCTGGTCGAAGTTCGTCTTCACCGGGCTGGGGCTGGGTTTACTGATTGGCGTGACCTTCACCATGGCGGGCGTCTACCGCGGCATGGTGGACGATGCGGTGGCGTTGCTGGACAACAGCGGCGCCGACCTGTGGGTGGTGCAGAAGGACACACAGGGGCCGTACGCCGAGTCGTCGAGCCTGCGCGACGACGTCTACCGCAGCCTGCTCGGGCTGCGCGGGGTGACGCAGGCGGCCAACGTCACCTACCTCACCATGCAGGTGCGCAAGGGCCAGACCGACGTGCGCGCGATGGTCGTGGGCTTCGAGCCGGGCCAGCCGGGCGACCCCGACCATCTCATCGCCGGCCGGCGCCTGGTGCGCGGCCACTATGAGGCCATCGCCGACGTCGCCACCGGCTTTCGGCCCGGTGACGTGGTGCGCATCCGGCGGCACGACTACACCGTGGTCGGGCTGACGCGGCGTATGGTGTCCTCCGGCGGCGACCCGATGGTGTTCATTTCGCTCAAGGACGCGCAGGAGGCGCAGTTCCTCAAGGACAACGACGCCATCGTGAACGAGCGCGCCCGCACCGCCGCCAACCCCGCGCTCAACCGCCCGGGCGTGCCCGGCCTGCTCGACGCCATCAACGCCTCGCAGACCAGCAACCGCAACGTCAACGCCGTGCTGGTGCGCACCGAACCCGGGCAGGCCGACGCCGTGGCGCAGGACATCCGCCGCTGGAAGCACCTGCAGGCCTACACCCGCGCGGAGATGGAGGACATCCTCGTGGCCAAGCTGATTGCCACCGCGGCCAAGCAGATCGGCATGTTCCTCGTCATCCTCACCGTGGTGAGCGCGGCCATCGTGGCCTTCATCATTTACACGATGACGCTGGGCAAGATCCGCGAGATCGCCGTGCTCAAGCTCATCGGCACGCACAACGGCACCATCGCCAGCATGATCGTGCAGCAGGCCCTCGGCCTGGGGCTGATCGGCTTCGTCGTCGGCCGCACGGCGGCCACCCTCTGGGGGCCGTTCTTTCCGAAGTACGTGCTGCTGCTGCCCGGCGACGCGGTGCGCGGCTTCGTGGTGGTGATGGTGGTGTGCGTGCTGGCCAGCACCCTGGCGGTTCGCGCGGCGCTCAAGGTCGATCCGGCCGAAGCCATCGGAGGTTGAGGCCATGCGCACCGCAGCACACCAGGGCATCCTGATCGAGGGCCTGAGCAAGCGCTACGGCAGCGGGGAGACCGCGGTCGATGCCTTGCGCAATGTGAACATGAGCGTGGCACCGGGCGAGGTCGTGGGCCTGATCGGCCCCAGCGGCTCGGGCAAGAGCACGCTGCTCAAATGCCTGGGCGCCGTGATCGAGCCCACGCGCGGGCGGATGACGCTCGGCGGCGAGGTGATCTACGACGACGGCTGGAAGATCAAGGACTTGCGCGTCCTGCGCCGCGACCGCATCGGCTTCGTGTTCCAGGCACCCTACCTGATTCCCTTTCTGGACGTGACCGACAACGTCGCGCTGCTGCCCATGCTGGCCGGCCGGCCCAATGCCGAGGCCCGCGCGCGCGCCGCCGAGCTCTTGCAGGCGCTGGACGTGGCGCACCGCGCGCGCGCGCAGACGGCGGCCCTCTCCGGCGGCGAGCAGCAGCGCGTGTCCATCGCACGCGCGCTGGCCAACCGGCCCCCGGTGATCCTCGCCGACGAACCCACCGCGCCGCTGGACAGCACGCGGGCCCTGGGCGTGATGCGCATCCTCAACCAGATGGCTGCGCAGTACCACACGGCCATCATCGTGGTGACGCACGACGAGAAGATCATCCCGACCTTCAAGCGCATCTACCACATCCGCGACGGCCAGACCATCGAGGAGCGGGGCGAGGGGCGCAGCCTCTGAACACTCCTCCGCAACCCGCGCCGCATCCGGGCGCGGTCACGGCGGTCACCGGCGTGCCAAGAGCAGCTGACCGCCCTCTCCTACACTGCGAGCTTTGCTTTTTCTGCACCGATCTTCATGAAACGTCTGGAACACAAGGTGGCCCTCATCACCGGCGCGGCACAAGGCATCGGCCTGGCTACGGCGCTGAAGTTTGCGCGCGAGGGTGCGCGCGTCGTCGTCTGCGACGTGCGGCAGGCCGCGGTGGACGCGGCGGTGGCGCAGTGCACGGCGCTGGGTGCCAACGCGGTGGGGTTCGTGATGGACGTGACGCAGCGGCCGATGGTCGATGCGGTGGTGGCGCGGGTGCTGGAGCGCTTCGGGCGCATCGACGTGCTGGTCAACAACGCGGGCATCACGCAGGATGCGCGGCTGCAGAAGATGACGCTGGAGCAGTTCGACCGGGTGATCGACGTGAACCTGCGCGGCGTGTTCCATTGCACGCAGGCGGTGGTCGATACCCTGGTGGCCCAGGGTAGCGGCGTGATTCTGAACGCGAGTTCGGTGGTCGGCATCTACGGCAACTTCGGCCAGACCAACTACGCAGCGAGCAAGTTCGGCGTGATCGGCTTCACCAAGACCTGGAGCCGCGAGCTCGGCCCCAAGGGCGTGCGGGTGAACGCGGTGGCACCCGGCTTCGTGCAGACGCCGATTCTGGGCACCATCCCCGAGAAGGTCATCCAGGAGATGGAGCACCGGGTGCCGCTGCGGCGCCTGGGCCAGCCCGAGGAGATCGCCAACGTCTACGCCTTCCTGGCCAGCGACGAGGCGAGCTACATCAACGGCGCGGTGATCGAGGTCAGCGGCGGCATGACCGTCTGAGACCAGACGCACCCGCCTGCCGCCTGTCCCCCACCGCAAGGCCCGCGCATGAACCGTCCCGCTGATCCATCCCCCCAACCGCCCCAGGGACCAATCGTGCTGCGCGAGGCGCGCGAGGAGGACATGGACTGGGTCGTGCACCAGCACGGTGCCTTGTATGCGCAGGAGTTCGGCTGGAACGACGAGTTCGAAGCCCTGGTGGCCGACATCGTCGCGCAGATGCGGCGCACCCACGACCCGGCCTGGGAACGTGGCTGGATGGCCGAATGCAACGGCGCGCGGGTGGGCTGTGCCTTCGTGGTGCGCAAGGCACCCGAGGTGGCCCAGTTGCGGCTGGTGCTGCTGCTGCCCGCCGTGCGCGGGCGCGGCGTGGGCGGCGCGCTGACCGACCGCTGCATTGCGTTCGCCCGCGACAAGGGCTACACGACGATGGTGCTGTGGACCCACGCGAACTTGCTTGCGGCCCGCGCGCTGTATGCGAGCCGCGGCTTTCGCTGCGTGGCCAGCGAGGCGTATCGGGGCTTCGGCCATGCGCTGGTGGGCGAAACCTGGGAGCTGGCCTTGCGGCCCCGGCACTGAACAGCCCACACGCATGTCCCACCGCGCTGCACCCGACCCGCCACCGCCGCCGCTGCCCGCGCAGACCGAAGGCGAGGCGCCCTGCCGCCCCCGATCCAAGACCGACCTCTTCCTCTCCTTCACCTGGCTGGCGATGCAGGGCTTCGGCGGCGTGCTGGCGGTGGTGCAGCGCGAGCTGGTGGAGAAGAAGCGCTGGCTCACGCGCGAGCAGTTCCTCGAGGACTGGGCGGTGGCGCAGATCATGCCCGGGCCCAACGTGGTGAACCTGTCGATGATGATCGGCGGGCGGCATTTCGGGCTCGCGGGCGCCATGGCGGCGCTCGGCGGCATGCTGCTCGCGCCGCTGCTGGTGGTGCTGCTGCTGGCGGCGCTGCTCGGCGGCGTGGAAGGCTCGCCCGCGGTGCAAGGGGCCTTGCGCGGCATGGGCGCGGTGGCCGCGGGTATGATGGCCGCCAGCGGCCTCAAGCTGCTGCCCGCGCTGCGCAGCAATGTGCTGGGGTTGCGATTGAGCCTGGCGCTGGCGGCCGCGACCTTCGTCGCCATTGCGCTGCTGCGCTGGCGGCTGCTGTGGGTGCTGCTGGGCCTGGGCGGCCTGGGCTGCGTCTGGGCGTGGCGGCGACTGGGGCGCATCGCCCGTCTGGCTCAGGCGGCCGGCGTGGAGGCCCGCTGGTGAACACGCCCACGGTCGTCCTGTCGGCGGCGGACTGGCTGGGCCTGCTCGGGCATTTCGCGCTGCTGTCGCTGCTGTCGGTGGGCGGTGCGATTTCCGCCCTGCCCGACATGCACCGCTATCTGGTGAGCGTGCAGCGCTGGCTCAATGACATGCAGTTCACCTCCAGCGTGGCGCTGGCGCAGGCTGCGCCGGGCCCGAACGTGTTGTTCGTGGCGCTGATGGGCTGGAACGTGGGGCTGAACGCGGGCGGCGGGCTGGCCGGTGGCGGGCGTGCGGTGGCGCTGGCGCTGGCCGGGGTGACGGCGACGATGGTGGGCATTCTGCTGCCCTCGTCGGTGCTGACCTATTCGGCCACGCGCTGGGCCCACCGCAACCGTGAGCTGCGCGCGGTACGCGCGTTCAAGGCGGGCATGGCGCCGCTGGTGGTGGCGCTGATGCTTTCCACCGGCTGGCTGCTCAGCGCCGCGCACGACGACCCCGCGCGCGACTGGCGCCTGTGGCTGCTCACCGTGGCGGCGACGCTCATCGTCTGGCGCACCCGCATCCACCTGCTGTGGCTCATCGCCACGGGGGCGCTGCTGGGGGCCCTGGGCTGGGTGTGAAAGCCCGTGCAATTTTTAACGGCGCGGTACCGCCCCCGTATTGCCCTGGCTCATCGGGTGCGGCTGCTCTCGTAGCGAGGGGTTTCGGTGCGCTGAACGGCGACGCGGTTGTAGCGCACGCGCTCGCCCGTGGTGGGGTCGTAGTACGCCTCGACCACGCTGCCGTCCCTGGCGATGGCGTAAAACTCGTAGCAGTTGCCGCGCGACACCTTGAACTTCACCAGGCTGAAGTCCTCCGTGCCGAAGGCAGCGCGCACCCTGGCCTCGCTGATCCACGCCGATCGGGGCGCCTGGGTGCAAACCACTTTCTCCGCGGGCGAACTGCCCCATGCCACGCCGCCACCGGCGCAAACCATACCCAAGACCAGGCGAACTGCTGCACGCCGTGGACGAAACACCGTTCCTGTCATTGCTGAGCCTCCGATCCTCGAACGGCGGCTTGGGCGCAGACGTGAATGCCGCGCCGCCGTGGAGCGCTGCCCCACGGCCTCATCCGCCGGTGCGCCAGTGTGCAGCGCGGCCCTTAAGGCCCGATGAACGGCGAGCGCGCTGGGAAGCGCTCAGCGCGGGTTTTCGAACAGCACGTAGGTGGCGTAGTCGCTGACTTCGAAGTAAACCTTCTTCTCGCCGGGGTCGGCGACGAAGTTGAGGTTCTCGTCGAGCACGCCGTAGCCGAAACGGTAGGCGCGCGGCTTGCCGTCGTCGGTGCCCATGGCGGTGCTGAGCTTGTCGACCTTGAGGAAGCGGCGCACGAGCTTGTCGCCGGCGTAGATTTCGACCACGCCGTTGGTACCGGTCCAGTTCTGGATGTCGCGGCTGATCTTGTTCTGCTGCTCCTGGGTGCAGGATGCGAGCAAAAACACCCCCAACCCCAGCGCCAGACGGTGCATGAGTGCTTCTGTTTTCATAGTGACGTGCGTTGTCTCACGGCTTCGTAGAGGCACACGCCGCTGGCCACCGAGACGTTGAGGCTCTCCACGGCGCCGCGCATGGGAATGGACACCAGCGCATCGCAGGTCTTGCGGGTGAGCTGGCGCATGCCCTCGCCCTCGGCGCCGAGCACCAGGGCCACCGGAGCCTTGAGGTCGGCCTGGTACAGCGTCTGCGGCGCGTCGTCGCTGGTGCCGATGACCCAGATGGCACGCTCCTTGAGCTCGTTGAGGGTGCGCGCGAGGTTGGTCACCATGTAGTACGGCATGCTCTCGGCCGCGCCGCTGGCCACCTTGGCCACGGTGGCGTTGATGCCGGCGGCATGGTCCTTGGGTGCGATGACGGCGTGCGCACCCGCGCCATCGGCCACGCGCAGGCAGGCGCCGAGGTTGTGGGGGTCGGTGATGCCGTCGAGCACCAGCAGCAGCGGGGCCTCGCCACGCGCCTCGACCTGCTCGAGCAGTTCGTCGAGCGAGGTGGTCTGCGGCAGCGGCTGCACCCGGGCCACCACGCCCTGGTGGCCGTGGCTGCCGCAGAGTTTGGCCAGGCGCAGCGCGTCGGCCTCGATCAGCCGCACGCCGGCCTCCCGGGCGCGCTCGAGGAAGCTGCGCATGCGCGCGTCGCGCCGGCTGGCGTCGAAGCAGATGTCGACGATGGAGGCGGGCGCCGTCTTCAGGCGCACGCCCACGGCGTGAAAGCCGAACAGGACTTTGGGGGCGGACATGCCGCGATTATCGGCTGCGCCGGTATGCTCTCAAATCAGGAGCGTCCTACGACCATTTGGCGCTGGGGCTGCCGAAGAAAAATCGGAAAACCCTCGGCCCGAGGGGCTCCCAACCTCTCACACCACCATCCGCCCCGCCTCGATGGTGATGCGGCGCTCGCAGCGCCCGGCGATCGCGCGGTCGTGGGTGACCAGCACCAGCGTGGTGCCGCGCTCGCGGTTGAGGTCGAACATCAGCGCCATGATGGTTTCGCCGGTGGCGAAATCCAGGCTGCCCGTGGGCTCGTCGGCCAGCAGCACGGCGGGCTCGGTCACGAAGGCGCGCGCGAGCGCCACGCGCTGCTGCTCGCCACCCGAGAGCACGCGCGGGTAATGCCCCAGGCGCGCGGACAGCCCGACGCGGGCGAGCATCTCGGTGGCCGCGCGGCGGGCGTCGCGCCGGCCCGCGAGCTCCAGCGGCAGCATCACGTTCTCCAGCGCGGTCAGGTGCCCCAGCAACTGGAAGCTCTGGAACACGAAGCCCACGGAGCGCGCCCGCAGTTCCGCGCGCTCGTCCTCCGAGAGCCTGAACAGGTCCACCCCGCCGATGCGCACCGTGCCGCGGGTCGGCGTGTCGAGCCCGGCGATCAGCGACAGCAGCGTGCTCTTGCCCGAGCCCGAGGCACCGACGATGGCCGCCGTCTCCCCGGCGGCGAGCGAGAAATCGATATCGCGCAAAATCGTGAGTTCACCGGTGGAATCAGTCACGGTTTTGCTCAGGTGCTCTACCTCGATCAAGGCTGCGCCGGTCTCAAGCATGAAAGGCTTTCCGTTGTGATGCGTCGACGACACTTTATCGCCCTGGGCGCGTGGCCCCTGGCCGTGGGGACTTGCGGCGCGGCGGCGCAGGCCGCCTCACCGGCGAAGCCGCCCGTGATTCTCATCGTCGGCGACTCCATCAGCGCCGAATACGGGCTGGCGCGCGGCAGCGGCTGGGTGGCCCTGCTCGAGCAGCGGCTCGCGCGCGAGAAGATCGCTGCCCAGGTCGTCAACGCCAGCATCAGTGGCGACACCACCGCCGGCGGCCGTTCGCGGCTGGCAGGTCTGCTCGAGCGGCACAAACCCGCGGTGGTGGTGCTCGAACTCGGCGGCAACGACGCCCTGCGCGGCCTGCCCCTGGAGACCACGCGCGACAACCTCACCGCCATGACCCGCGCGGCACAGGCCGCCGGTGCGCGCGTGTTGCTGCTGGGCATGCAGGTGCCGCCCAACTACGGCGCCGACTACACCCGCCGCTTCGCCGCCGTGTTCAGCGACGTGGCCAAGGCCGAGCGCGCGGCGCTGGTGCCTTTCCTGCTCAAGGGCGTGGCCGACGCGCGTGACCCCACCGCCGGCTTCCAGAGCGACCGCATCCACCCCAACGAAGCGTCGCAGCCGACCCTGCTGGCCAACGTCTGGCCCGAATTGCGAAAGCTGCTGAAATGAGCGTGCACCCGATCGCCGCCGCCGACGCGCTTGCGCAGCTGGAGCGCTTCAGCGCCATCATCGACGCACGCACCGAGTCCGAGTGGGCGCTCGACCACCTGCCCGGCGCGCTCAACTGGCCCTCGCTGCACGACGAGGAGCGGGTGCGCGTGGGCACGCTGTACAAGCAGGTCAGCCCCTTCGAGGCCCAGAAAATCGGCGCCGCCCTGGTGGCGCGCAACATCGCCGCCCACATCGAGCGCGAGGTGCTCGACAAACCCAAACACTGGCAGCCGCTCATCTACTGCTGGCGCGGCGGCAAGCGCAGCAACTCGCTCGCGCTGGTGCTCGGGCAGATCGGGTTTCGGGTGCATGTCATCGAGGGCGGCTACAAGGCCTTTCGCCGCGCCATGCTCGACGACCTGCCCACTCGCGTGCAGGCGCTGCGCTTTCGCGTCGTCTGCGGGCCCACAGGCTCGGGCAAGACGCGCTTGCTGCAGGCGCTCTCGCAGCTCGGCGCCCAGGTGCTCGACCTCGAGGCCCTGGCCTGCCACCGCAGCTCGGTGCTGGGCGCCGTGCCCGGGCAGGCACAGCCCTCGCAGAAGCGATTCGACACCCTGGTGTGGGACGCCCTGCGCCGCCTCGACCCGCAGCGCACGGTCTGGGTCGAAGCCGAAAGCCAGAAGGTGGGCAATGTGCGCGTGCCCGACAGCCTGATGAGCGCCATGCGCGCGAGCCCCTGCCTGAAGCTCGAGCTGCCCGAGGACGAGCGCGTGGCCCTGCTGCTGGAAGACTATCCGCACCTCACCCAGGACGTGGACCACTTCTGCAACCGGCTCGACGCCCTGGTCGCCCTGCCCGGCCATGCCACGGTCAAGCGCTGGAAGGCCCTGGCGCAGGCCGGCGATTTCGCCACCGTGGTGCGCGAGCTGCTGCATGCGCACTACGACCCCGGCTACGAGGCCTCCACCCGTCGCAACTTCCGCCAGTTCGACGCCGCCGCAACGGCCAAGGCGCGCGATCACACACCGGGCAGCTTCCTCGCGCTGGCGCAAGGCCTTGCGTCGGACGATGCCGATCGGCGCTCACCGACGCCTGCAGGCTCGGGCGTCCCAGGCGATCAGGTTCAGGGTTGATCGCGCTGCGGCGCCTGCAGATCGCCATCGTCCGCCGGTGACTCGCCCGCCGCGTTGACGCTCTCATCCTCAGGCGGCGGCGCCCCGCCCGCCTTGCGCTCGGCCTTGGCCTTGAGCTTTTCTTCCTTCTTGCGCTTCTTTGCCAGTTCCTTCTGGCGCTTCTCGTATCCGTAGTTCGGTGTGGCCAAGGTGCGCTTTCGCTTCAGGGTGAATCAGACGCGCACTGTAACAGCCCCCCGTCGCCCGCCGCAAAGCCCTTCAGGGGGTGGCGGCGTCGGCCTCCTCGAGCCAGCGCACGCTGGCCCGGTAGGCATGCCAGGTGGCGTGCCCGAGCACCGGGCCCACCAGCACCAGGCCGGCACCCGCCGGCAGCAAGGCCAAAAACACCAGGCTGGCGATCAGCGCGCCCCAGAACAGCAGCACCCCCGGGTGCTCGTACACCACGCGGATGCTGGTGATGGCGGCAGAGATGGCGTCGGTGTCGCGGTCCAGAATCATCGGGATGGACACCACCGCGGTGGAGAACACCAGCGCCGCGAACACGCTGCCCACGGCGAGGTAGACCAGCACGAATTCGATGTTCTCCGGGTTGAACACGGCCTGGATCACGCCGGTCGTCGAGGGCATGCCGGTGTTGAAGAACACCGCAAACACCACCAGCGACGCCCGCCCCCAGAGCAGTTCGAGCACGATGAGCACCAGCACCAGCATGCCCATGCTGCGGATGTGCGAACGCCAGCAGGTGAGCGAACTCGCGAACGACGGCGCTTCGCCCGCCTCGCGACGGCGGCTGACCTCGTACAGGCCCATGGCCAGGAACGGCCCCACCAGCAGGCAGCCCGAGGCGATGGACATGGTGTACTCGGGCTTGTTCGCAAACACCAGCCCAAGCACCAGCGCCATGCCCCAGAACGCCAGGCCGTAGAACAGCCCGATGGCCGGGTGGGCCTTCAGATCCTGCCAGCCCAGGGCCAGCCACTGCAGCGGAGCCCCCCAGCCCAGCGGCTGCATCAGCGCACGCGGGCCCACGGGCGGTGGCGGGAAATACGGTTCGGCTGCGGAAGAAGCTCCGCCCGAGATGGCGGGTTGTGAGGCTGCGTTGGCCGGCGCTTCGGACTCGCCAGCCGGGGTGCTCAGAGCATTCATGGGGGCCGCGACGTGTGTTTGATAAAAATCAAACATCAGCGTACGCTGAACAATTCCACACGACTACTGAGGAAAACACCAAGGCCAGCGGCGTCCGGCCGCCGTCGCCCTGCCCTGTCCGGCATCAAGAGGCCAGGCGCGACCTTTGGTTCGGCGGCCTCGGGCGGGTGGCCGGGCCATTCGCCCGAGATCGCGCCTCAGCGCGCCGGTGGCAACGCCACGGCCAGCGCCCGGGCCAGGTCGGCCCGCAGGTCGGCCACGTCTTCCAGGCCGGTGGAGAAGCGCACCAAGGTGCCCGGTGCCAGGTGTGCGGGCCATCCGCTGCGCATGGCCGCAAGGTCGTAGGGCACGACCAGACTCACCGGCCCGCCCCAGCTGTAACCCAGGCGGAACAGCCGCAGGGCGTCGCAGAAGGCATCGACCTGGACCGCGGTGTAGCGGACATCGACGATGACGCTGAACAGCCCCGCAGCGCGGCCCTGTGGGCGCGCATCCGACGTGCACAGCGCGCGCCAGTGGGCGTGCCCGGGGGAGCCCTGCAGCGCCGGATGCAGCACCTGGGCGAACTGCGGCTGCGCGGCGCACCAGGCGGCGAGCTCTCGCGCGGCGTGGTCCTGCGCGTCGTAGCGCAGCGCCAGGCTGGGCAGGCCGCGCAGCACGGCCTCCACGTCATTGGCCGCCACGCCCAGTCCCAGGCGCATGTGGGTGAGCTTGAGCCGCAGGTGCAAAGCCTCGTCGCGGGTAACCACGCTGCCCATGAGCACATCGCCGCCGCCGCTCGGGTATTTGGTGAGGGCATGCACGCTGATGTCCACACCCAAGGGCGCGGCTCCAGCGTCCGGCGTGAGGTCGAACGGCGCGAACGCCAGGCCCGCGCCCCAGGTGTTGTCCAGCGCGCAGCACACGCCGCGCGCACGGCAGATGCGCACAAGGGCGACCAGATCGGGGAACTCCATGCTCACCGAACCCGGCGCCTCGAGCCAGACCAGCCGCGTGCGCTCGGTGATGGCGCCGGCGAGGCTGCGCGGGTCGAGCGGGTCGTAGAGCCGATAGCCGATGCCGTACTGCGCCAGTTCGCCTTCGGCCAGTGCGCGATTGGGGCCGTAGGCGTTGGCGGGAATCAGCACCTCGTCGCCCGTGCGCAGCAGGCTCAGGCCCACCAGCGCGATGGCGCTCAGCCCACTGGGGGTCAGCAGGGCATGCGAGCCACCTTCGAGCGTGGCCAGCCGCTCTTCCAGCGTGAACGTGGTGGGGGTGCCGTGCAGCCCGTAGGTGTAGCCGCCCTTGTCCTTCCAGTTGCGCTGCCGCATGGCGGCGACATTGGGGAAGATGACGGTCGAGGCCTTGGCCACCGCAGGCTGCGGTGCCTCGAAACCCGCGGGCGGCGTGTAGGGGTGGTGGATGAGCTGCGTGGCCAGACCCGCCGCGGCGGGCTGAGACGGCGTGTCACCAGGGGCGGGCATGGGTGGATTCAGAAGTGATGAAGGGGCTTCTCACACCTTCCACTTCTCGAGCAGCTTCTCCGGCCGAAGGCTGTCATAGCCCTCGAAGGGCTGGTGGATCCAGGGGTTGGTGGGGAGGAATTCGACGGAATAGTCCGGCGTGAAGGTGGAGACGCCCTTGGTCCAGATCACCGCGGTGCGCAGTTCGGTAATGGGGGTGTAGTTGGTGCGCAGCATCTGCACCACGGCGTTGAGGGTGTGCCCGGAGTCGGCCAGGTCGTCCACCAGCAGCACCCGGCCGGCGATCTCACCCTTGGGCGTGGTGATGTAGCGGGCGATGTCGAGATGGCCTTGCACGGTGCCGGCCTCGGCACGGTACGAGCTGGTGGACATGATGGCCAGCGGCTTGTCGAAGATGCGCGAGAGGATGTCGCCCGGCCGCATGCCGCCGCGGGCCAGACACAGAATGGTGTCGAAGGCCCAGCCCGACTGGTGAATCTTGATGGCGAGCTTCTCGATGAGGTTGTGGTACTCGTCGTAGCTCACGTAGAGATGCTTGCCGTCTTCCGTCAACATGCTCGATGCTCCTGTTTGTGTAGCGCCCTGTGACCGAATGACGCTGGGGAATCGGGGAAAATATCGAAAATCAGTCCGCCAGGAAGGGGTGGCGCACCATGATGGTGTGGTCACGGTCCGGGCTGGTGGACACGACATGGATGGGCACGCCGGTGGCATGCGCGATGCGCTGCAGGTACAGCCGCGCGTTCACGGGGAGATCCTCCAGCCGGGTGATGCCCACGGTCGATTCGCTCCAGCCTTCGAGCGTTTCGTAGATCGGCTTGCAGCGCGCGATCTCGTCGGCGCCCAGCGGGAGAATGTCGGTGGTCTGCCCGTCGAACTCGTAGCCGACGCAGATCTTGAGCTCCGGCAGGCCGTCGAGCACGTCGAGCTTGGTGATGCACAGGCCCGACAGCCCGTTGACCTGCGCGCTGCGCTTGAGCAAGGCCGCGTCGAACCAGCCGCAGCGGCGCGCACGGCCGGTGGTGGTGCCACGCTCGGCGCCGACGGTGCTCATGTGGTAGCCCGGCGTGCCCGGCTTGTCCCACTCCAACTCGGTCGGGAACGGCCCGCCGCCCACCCGGGTGCAGTACGCCTTGGTGATGCCCAGCACATAGTGCAGCATGCCCGGCCCCACGCCCGAACCCGCCGCGGCATTGCCGGCCACGCAGTTGCTGGAGGTGACATAGGGATAGGTGCCGTGGTCAACGTCGAGCAGCGTGCCCTGCGCCCCCTCGAACAGCAGGTTGGCACCCTGCTGGTGGGCGTCATTGAGTTCGCGGGAGACGTCGGCAATCATCGGCGCGAGCGCCTCAGCCTGGCGCATGGCCTCCTCGAACACCGGCTCGAACAGCACCTCGCCGTTGGCCATGTAGGGCGCCAGCGCCTCGCCGAATGCAAACTCGCGCGAACCGAGGAAGGTGGTGAGCACATGGTTGTGCAGCCGCAGCAGCTCGCGCAGCCGCGCCGCGAAGCGCTCGGGGTGGCGCAGATCCTGCACCCGCAGCGCGCGGCGGGCGATCTTGTCCTCGTAAGCCGGGCCGATGCCACGGCCCGTGGTGCCGATCTTCTCGCTGCCGCCCTGCTCGCGCGCGGCCTCGCGCGCCACATCCAGCGCAACATGGAACGGAAGAATCAGCGGGCAGGCTTCGCTCACGCGCAGGCGCGAGCGCACCTCCACGCCGGCGCGCTCCAGGCCGTTGATCTCCTCGAGCAGCTTGCCCACCGACAGCACCACGCCGTTGCCGATGTAGCACTTCACCCCCGAGCGCATGATGCCGCTGGGGATCAGGTGCAGCGCCGTCTTCACACCATTGATCACCAGCGTGTGCCCGGCGTTGTGCCCGCCCTGGAAGCGCACCACCCCTTGCGCGCTCTCGGTGAGCCAGTCGACGAGTTTGCCCTTGCCCTCGTCGCCCCACTGGGTGCCGACGACGACGACGTTTCTACCTTTGGTCATGTTCATGTGGATGATGGGTTCAGCCTAGAAACGGCGGTTGGATGCGCCCGACGGTGCCGCGATCGGAGTGTCAGGCAAGGCGCGACGACGCTGCGGGCTCGTGCCCGCAAGAAGGAGCAACGCCGCATGACACCCCGAGCGCGGTGCCGTCGGGTGCATAGCGATCTCACCCGGACGGTGAAGGCGCTGGACGCAGACAGATGCCGATTTCATGCGGTTTGTGATGGAACAGACAGCGGCCAACTGCGGTTTCTGGGCTCAGATGGAGCGCACGACCCAGTGCCCGCCGACGTCGTAGAGCTCGCGGTCGCAGTGGAATTCGTCGATCTCGCTCTCGTGGCCGGGGAGCATGCAGACCACGGTCTCGCCGCGCCCTCGCAGCGACGCGATGGCCATGCGCAGGCTCTCGCCTTGCCCCCAGGGTGCGCGGATGGCCGACTTCGGCGCCATCGGCTGCGCAGCAGCCACCAGCGCCTTGAGGTCCAGGCTGAAGCCCACAGCGGCGCGGGCGCGCTCGGCATCGCTGCCGAACACGGCCCCCACGCCGTCATAGCGGCCGCCGCGGGCCAGGGCCTCGCCGGCCTGCTCCGCGAAGATGGTGAAGCGCATGCCGCTGTAGTAGGCGTAGCCGCTGGAGTCGGCCAGGTCGAAGCTCACCGAAGCACCCTCGATCTGCGCGGCCACGGTGCGCAGGCTCTGCAAGGCGGCGGCGATGCCGGGCAGCGGCGCGAGGACCTTCTCGGCCTCGTCGAGCACCGTCGCATCGCCGTACAGCTGCACCAGCGCCTGCAGGCTGTGCGCCACCGGCGGCGGCAGGTTACGCGTGAGCACGGCCAGCGCGCTCGCATCCTTGGCGGCCAATGCGGCGTGCAGGTCGCGGTGGTGCGCTGCGTCGAGCGTCTGCCCCGCGAGCAGCGAGCGCAGGATGCGCGCGTCGCCCAGATCGACCCGCAGCGCGCCCACGCGCGCCTGCGAAAGCCCGTCGAGCGCCAGCGCGAGGATTTCCACGTCGGCTTCCAGGCCCTGATGGCCGTAGATCTCGGCGCCGAACTGCAGCGGCTCGCGCGTGGCGTGGGGCCGGTCGGGCCGGGTATGCAGCACCGGGCCGCAGTAGCACAGCCGCGTCACACCCTTTCGGTTGAGCAGGTGCGCATCGATGCGCGCCACCTGGGGCGTGGTGTCCGCACGCACGCCCAGCGTGCGGCCGGAGAGTTGATCGACAAGCTTGAAGGTCTGCAGGTCCAGCGCCTCGCCTGTGCCGGTGAGCAAGGACTCGAGGTGTTCGACCAACGGCGGAATGACCAGCTCGTAGCCATAGGTGTTGGCGGCATCGAGCAGGCGACGGCGGAGTTCTTCGATGTGGCGCGCCTCGGTGGGCAGAACATCGGCAATGTGATCCGGCAGGACCCAGGCGGTCATGGAAGCGATTGGTGCGGTTGAAAACGCGATTTTACCGGGGCAGGCCAGCCGCCCCGGCGGACGACCCCGGATCAACCGTCACAGCAGGAGCCAGAGCATCACACCCAGCGCCACGCTGCACAGCCCGAAGAAACGCAACTGCCCGTCGCGCAGTTGCATGAGCTGCGCGAACATTCGCCGCCATGCACCCGGCGCGAGCAGGGGCAACAAGCCCTCGGCGATGAACAGCATCGCCAGGGCCGTGAGCATCGGGCCGTCGAACATCCGTTGCGCCGCTGGGCCTCGGGGCGCTTCACTTCTTCGGCGTCGCCGCCGCAGCACCGCCAGGCGTGCCGCGCATGGCCTTGAAGAACTCCGAGCTCGCGGGGTCGAGAACCATCACGTCGCTCTTCTTGTTGAAGCTGGCCTTGTAGGCGTCGAGGCTGCGGTAGAACTGCGCGAACTGCGGGTCCTTGCCGAACGCCTCGGCGTAGGTGCGTGCCGCCTCGGCGTCCCCTTCACCCTTGACCTTCTGCGCCTCGCGGTACGCGTTGGCAATGGTGACTTCGCGCTGGCGGTCAGCGTCGGCGCGGATCTTTTCCGCCTCCGCCGCGCCGGTGGAGCGCAACTCGTTGGCCACGCGCTTGCGCTCGGCCTCCATGCGCCGGTAGACCGACTCGGTGATCGCCTCGACATAGTCGGCGCGGGTGATGCGCACGTCCACGATGTCCACCCCCCACGGCTTGTCGCCCTTGACCGCGGCGAGCACCTCGCGCTTGACGTTGGCCATCAGCGCGTCGCGCTTGAGCGAGAGGATGTCGCGCACCGTCGCACGGTTGACCTCCTCCTGAAAGGCGTTGCGCACCACGCGGTTGAGCTGCATGGCACCGGCCGTCTCATCCAGACCGACGTTGCGGATGTACTCCTGCGGGTCGGTGATGCGCCAGCGCACATACCAGTCCACCACCATACGCTGCTTCTCCGCCGTCAGAAGCGGCTCGGACTCCGCGCTCTCGAGCATCAGCAGGCGCTTGTCGAGATAGGTCACGTTCTGGAACGGCGGCGGCAGCTTGAAGTTCAGGCCGGGCTCGGTGATGACCTCCCGGATCTGACCCAGCGCATAGACCACGCCGAACTGGCGCTGGTCCACCACGAACATGGTCGAGCTCAGCAGCGCGAGCAGCACCAGCAGCGACGAAACGATCAATCCAATTCTGTTCATGTGCTTCCCCTTCAGCGGCTCTCGCGGTCGCGCGTGCGCAGGCTGTCACGGCTGCGCGCGTCGTTGGCGCTGCCCGTCGCCGGCGCAGGTGCTGAGGACGATGAGGTGGTCGTCGGCGGGGCCGCAGCACCCGACGCCGCACTGACCACGCCGCTGGACTCCGCCGCCACCTGCTGCATGATCTTTTCCAGCGGCAAATACAGCAGGTTCGAACCCTGGCGCGAATCGACCAGCACCTTCGTCACATTGCTGTAGACCTGCTGCATGGTGTCGAGGTACATGCGGTCGCGGGTGACCTGCGGCGCCTTCTGGTACTCGGCCAGCACCGAGCGGAAGCGCTGCGCATCACCCTGCGCCTGCGCGGCAATACGTGCCTTGTAGGCATCGGCCTCTTCCTTGAGCCGTGAGGCCGTACCAACCGCCCGCGGCACCACGTCGTTGGCGTACGCCTCGGCATCGTTCTTGGCCCGCTCGCGCTCCTGACCGGCCTTGAGCACGTCGTCGAATGCGGCCTGCACCTGCTCGGGCGGACGCACGCCACCCTGCTGAAGGTTCACGCCGACCACCTCGATGCCGACCTTATAGCGGTCGAGGATGTTCTGCATGAGGGTGCGCACCCGCGGCGCGATCTGGTCGCGCTCATCGGCCAGGGCCGCGTCCATCTTCATCTTGCCAACCACCTCGCGCACCGCCGTCTCGGCGGCCTGAATCACCGCTTCGGTGGGGTTCTTGCTCTCGAACAGGAAGGCCCGCGCGTCGTTGAGGCGGTACTGCACGGCGAACTTGATCTCGACGATGTTCTCGTCGGCCGTCAGCATCGCCGAGTCCCGCAGGCCGGTGGCACGGATGATGTTGTCGCGCCCCACGTCCACCGAGCGGATCTGCGTCACATAGACGATCTCATGCCGCTGAATGGGGTACGGCAGCCGCCAGTTGAAACCCGCCCCCACCGTGGCCTTGTACTTGCCGAACTGCGTGATCACCGCCTGCTGACCTTCCTGGACGATGAAGAAGCCCGTCGCCAGCCACAGCAGCAGGGCCACGACGGCAATCAGCCCGACACCGATGCCGGCATTCTTCATGTCTGGCGGCTGAAAGCCGCCTGGCCCGCTGCGGCCCCGACCGTTGCCCCGCCCGCCGCCGAACAGGCCGCCGAGCTTGCGGTTGAAGTCCCGCCACAGTTCGTCGAGGTCGGGCGGGCCCTGGTCCTGTCCGCCGCGGCCCGGGCCGCCTTGCGGCGGAGGCGGCGGCGCGGGGGGCTCGCGCTCGGGACGGTCGGCCTCGCCCGGGCCCGTGCCGTTCTGGCCTTCCGGTCCGCGGCCCCAGCGCGGGTCGTTCAGATTGAACATGCCGGGGAAGACCGCGAGCCAACGCGGCAGCCGCAAAGACGATGTTCTGAGTTTCATTCCCTTGTCCATGTTCACGTCAGATTGCCAATTGTGCCCAAGCTGTCCCCCGGGCCACCCTCACCCCCCGTGGATACCGCCGGCCCCTGTCCGGGCATTGAGGCTGCGACCATCCGCGCAAGCTGTTCGCGCAAGGCCGGAACGCCCTCCAGCGTCGCCGCGCTGATGAACACCCGCGGCGTCGTCTTGCCGTCGAATTCCATGGTGTCGACCATCTTCTGCGGCCGACGCTCCGGGCCCAGCGCATCCACCTTGTTGAACACCAGCAACTGCGGCACTTCATCGGCGCCGATCTCACGCAGCACCCGCTGCACCTGGGCCATCTGCTCGACATGGCCGGGGTTGGATGCGTCCACGACGTGCAACAACAGGTCCGCGTCGGCCGCCTCCTGCAGCGTCGCTTCGAACGCGTCCACCAGACCATGCGGCAGGTCGCGGATGAAGCCGACCGTGTCCGACAGCGACACCTTGCGCCCGATCTCGCCGAGGTAGAGCTGCCGGGTGGTCGTGTCCAGCGTGGCGAACAACTGGTCGGCGGCATAGGTCTGTGCCTTGACCAAAGCGTTGAACAGGGTGGATTTTCCCGCGTTGGTGTACCCCACCAGGGAGATCGCGAAGGTCTCGCGCCGTACCCGCTGGCGGCGCTGCGTGCCCCGCTGGCGCTTGACCTTCTCCAGCCGCTCGCGGGTGCGTTTGATGGCTTCGCCGATCATCCGCCGGTCCAGCTCGATCTGCGTTTCGCCAGGACCGCCGCGGGCGCCGATGCCACCGCGCTGGCGCTCCAGGTGCGTCCAGCGCCGCACCAGCCGGGTGCTCAGGTACTGCAGCCGCGCCAGTTCCACCTGCAACTTGCCTTCATGGCTGCGGGCGCGCTGGGCGAAGATTTCCAGGATCAGCAGGGTGCGGTCGTTGACGGGCATGCCGAGGTGGCGCTCCAGATTGCGCTGCTGTGCGGGGCTGAGGGCCTGGTCGAACAGCACTTCGCGCGCGCCGGTGGCCTCAGCCCAGGTCTTGATCTCGTCGGCCTTGCCGCTGCCCACGAACAACGCAGCGTCGGGTGCACGGCGCTTGCAGGTGATGCGGTGCACCGGACGCAGCCCGGCCGTCTGCGCCAGCAGGCCCAGTTCCTCGAGCTCGGCATCGAAGTTCGGATGGCCGAAGTCCACGCCCACCAGGACGACGGGGACCGCCGGGTCCTCAGGGTGCGCCGGAGATGTCAACGGATATCGGAAGGGGTCAGGTCGGCGGCAGACCGGGTGGCCTGCCGCAGGGCCAGTCTGGCCTCAGTCGGCGGACGAGTCGCCGTCACCCACGGAGAAGTTCACCGCACGCCCCGGAACGATGGTGGAAATGGCGTGCTTGTAGACCATTTGCGTCACCGTATTGCGCAACAGGACGACGTACTGATCGAAGGATTCGATCTGACCTTGCAGCTTGATGCCGTTGACGAGGTAGATCGAGACCGGGACATGCTCCCGACGCAGTGCGTTCAGGAAGGGGTCCTGCAAGAGTTGACCTTTGTTGCTCACGATATGCTCCGTGTTCAAAAAATGACGATGCGCCCGACCTTACCACAGGGATGCGCCACCCCCCTCCGCACGGACCCCAATCCCCTCGGGATCGATGGCGCCCGGCAGGATTCGCTCAGGTCTTGTCCGCGTAGGGGTTGGTCGAGGTCTTGAACTCGACGCGCAGCGGCGTGCCCACCAGGTCGAAGGCCTTGCGGAACCGACCTTCCAGATAGCGTTTGTAGGCGTCGTTCACATGCTCGAGCGAGTTGCCGTGAATCACGATGACCGGTGGGTTCATCCCGCCTTGGTGCGCGTAGCGCAGTTTGGGCCGGTACATGCCGGAACGCTGGGGCGCCTGGAGCTGGACCGACTCCAGCAGGACGCGCGTGAGCACCGGCGTGGGCATCTTGCGCGTTGCGGACTCATGGGCCTGCAGAATGGAATTCCACAGAGGCCCGAGCCCTTGGCGGCGCTTGGCCGAGATGAAGTGCAGTGACGCAAACTTCAGGAACGCCAGCCGCGTCTCGATGGAACGCTGCAGCAGCCCCCGCTGGTAGTCATCAATCGCGTCCCACTTGTTCACTGCCAGCACGACGGCCCGACCGCTCTCCAGGATGAAGCCGGCGATGTGCGCGTCCTGGTCGGTCACCCCTTGCGTGGCATCGAGCAGCAGCAGCACGACGTGCGCCGACTCGATGGCCTGCAGGGTCTTGACGATGGAGAACTTTTCCACCGCCTCGAACACCCGCCCTTTGCGGCGCAGCCCGGCGGTATCGATCAGCTCGAAGCGGCGGCCCGCACGCTCGAAGGGCACGGAGATCGCGTCCCGCGTCGTCCCCGGCAGGTCGAACGCCACCAGACGCTCCTCACCAAGCCAGGTGTTGATCAGCGTGGACTTGCCCACGTTCGGCCGCCCCGCCACGGCCAGGCGGATGACCGAGGTGTCCACCTCCGCGTCGTCCTCCTCTTCCGCGGGCGGCGGCAGGCGGTCGAGCGCATCCTCGACCAGACTGCGCACGCCCTGGCCGTGCGCAGCCGAGACGGGCACCACTTCGCCGAGGCCCAGTTCGAAAAACTCGGCCAGCTGCAGGCCCTCGCGCATGCCCTCGGCTTTGTTAGCGACCAGCACGCAGGGCTTGCCGAGCTTGCGCAGGTAACCGGCGATCTCGTGATCCTGCGCCGACAGACCGGCGCGCGCGTCGACCACGAACAGGACGACATCGGCCTCAGCGACCGCCTGACGGGTCTGCTTGGCCATCTCCCGGTAGATGCCCTCGGAGGCATCGGGCTCGAAGCCGCCCGTGTCGATGACGATGAATTCGCGTTTGCCCAGGCGGCCCTGGCCGTAGTGGCGGTCCCGCGTCAGCCCGGCGAAGTCGGCCACGATGGCATCGCGCGACTTCGTCAGCCGATTGAACAGCGTGGATTTGCCGACGTTGGGGCGCCCGACGAGCGCAAGAACGGGTCTCACGACGACACGCGGCTCACTGGGGGCGGAAACCGTAGACGCCGCCCTTTTGCGTCACCACAACCAAGGTGTCGGCCGCAAGGACCGGCGTCGCGGCCACGGCAGAGCCATCGGTCGACAAACGGTCGAGCAACCCCCCGTCTTCGCGCGAGAGCAAGTGCACGAAGCCCGTGCCGTCGCCAACCGCCACCGAGCGCCCGACCACGGCGGGCGCCGTCGTCTGGCGGTAGCGCAGTTTGTCCTGGCTCCAGCGCTCGGCGCCGGTGCGCAGGTCCCAGGCGCGCAGCGTTCCTTCCGACTCGACGCCGTACACCGACGAGCCATCCCCGGCAAGCCCTTGATAGCCGTTGGCGCGCTGCGCCCAGAGCAGATTGCCGCGCACGGCATCGACGCAGCCGACGTTGGCCTGAAACGCGCGGGCGCAGACGGTGGTGCCCTCGCGGCTGACCCCAGCCACGATGTCCACCAGACGCTCGACGTCGTTCGTTCCGCGCGGCGTGGCCAGCGGCGCCTCCCAGCGCACGCTGCCGGTCAGTGGGTCCAAGCCCTCGAGCCGGCCGGCGACCCCGACCACCAGGGTGTTGCCAACCGCAAGCAATGCACCCGCCTGACGCAGCACGAGCGGCTCCGTGCCTGCGCGCGGACGCGCCCAGAGCCGCCGGCCCGTCGCGCCGTCGAAGGCCGTGACCGTGCGGTCGGCCGCGGCCACGAACACCCGGGCACCAGCGACCAGAGGCGCGGTGAACACCTGCGCACTCAGCGGCTGCCGCCACACCACCTGCCCGTCACGCAGGGTAACCAGGGTGTTCCCACGGGTCACCACCGCCGCCGTGTCACCGTCACTGCCAACGCCGGCGGCAATCGGCTCGCCCACATTGGCCTGCCAGAGGATGCGCCCACTGACTGCATCGAGCATGCGCACCACACCGGCGTCGTCGGCCACGGCCACCCGCGAGCCGGTCACGGGAACCTGGAGGGGGAAGCGGACCTCGCCCATCGGCGCCGTCCAGGCCAGCCGCACGCCGATCAATGCCGGGTTGGGGCCGAGTTCGGCGGGCTTCGGGCGGTCCGGCCCACTGGCGCAACCCACCAGCGCGAGCGCGGCGACGGCCAGCACCAGCCGGCGGGTGGCTTGCAGGCCGATGGGCGAGCGGCTCACCGCACGGTTCATTTCTCACTCCCCGATGCCGCGCCCTGCGCGCTGGACGCAGCGGGTTGCGCCTCCGCCCCCAGCGATGCCAGCTTGACCTCGATCACCCGCCGGTAGCCTTCGGCCGAGTCCATCAGACCGTAGGCTTTGCGGTACTCGGCCACCGCTGCATCCGGCGCACCCTTGAGCACGTGGATGTCGCCCTTGCGGTCGGCCGCCATCGCCTGGTAGGGGGCGGGGAAGTTCCGATCGAGCTGCTTGAGCGCCTCGTCATACGCCTTCTGGTCGGCCAGAACGGCCGCAAGCCGCAGGCGCGCCGTGGCGGCCAGACCCTCGTCACTGTCCTGATCGGCCACCCAGCTGAGGGCGGCCTTGGCGGCGTCGATCTTGCCTTTGTCGAACAGAACCTTGGCCGAGACCAGGGACGCATCCTTCGCGTAGGTGGTCGAACCGTAGCTGCCCTGCATGTCGGTCAATGCGCGCTGCAGGCGATCCACGTCGCCCTCGCTGGCCGCGCGGCTGAGTTCGTCGTAGAGGGCGGCGGCCTTCGTGGCCTGGCTGCGCTGCCAGTAGTGATAGCCGTTCCAGGCGGCATAGGCGCCGAACACCGCAATCAGCACCCAGGTGATCAAGTCCCCGTAGGTCTTCCAGAAGTGCTTGAGCTCGGCGAGCTGTTCCTGTTCTTCGAGATCGAGATGTTTGGCCATGAAGCGCGCGTCCGGGGATCAAACCGAGGATTGTAGGAGGTGTGCCCAGGTCGCCGGCGCGGCCAGCGGCTGCAGGCTCTGCGCACCGGCGCCGTCGCGCAGGGACTTGAGCGCGACCTGTCCGTTGCTCACCTCATCGGCACCGAACACCAGGGCGAAACGGGCGCCGCTGGTGTCGGCGCGACGGAACTGAGCCTTCATGCTGCCGCCGCCGGCGTGCATCAACACCGAAACACCGAGTTCCCGCAGCGCCTCGAGCGTGGCGACGGCCTGCGGGCGCACCGACTCGTCCGGAATGATGGCGTAGACGTCTGGAGCCCCGCCAGGAACGGGCAGACCCAGCTCCTGAATCAGGAGCAGCAGCCGCTCCACGCCCAGGCCGAAGCCCACCGCGGGCGCGGGCTTGCCGCCCAGCTGCGCCATGAGCCCGTCGTAGCGCCCTCCCCCGCACACCGTGCCCTGGGAGCCGAGCTGATCGGTGACCCACTCGAAGACCGTGAGGTTGTAGTAGTCCATGCCCCGCACCAGCCGGGGGTTGATGGTGTAGGCCAGGCCCGCTGCGTCGAGGGTGCGGCGCACGGCGTCGAAATGCGCGAGCGACTCCGCGCCGAGGAAGTCGATGAGTTTGGGCGCGGCTTCGACCAGCGCCTGCATGGCCGGGTTCTTGGTGTCGAGGATGCGCAGCGGGTTGCTGTGCAGGCGGCGCCGGGCGTCTTCGTCGAGCGCGGCTGCATGGTCCTGGAAGTAGGCGATCAAGGCCGCGCGGTGGGCATTGCGCTCTTCGGGCTGACCCAGGCTGTTGAGTTCCAGCCGCACGTGCTGCCCGACGACCAGGCCAAGCTCCTGCCACAGGCGGCGCACCATCAGGATCAGTTCGGCATCGACGTCCGGCCCCGGGAAACCCAGGGCCTCGACGTCGAGTTGGTGGAACTGGCGGTACCGCCCTTTCTGCGGCCGCTCGTGCCGGAACATCGGGCCCAGCGTCCACAGCCGCAAGGGGCCGTTGTAGAGGGCGTTGTGCTCGACCATCGCCCGCACGATGCCCGCGGTGGCCTCCGGCCGCAGGGTGAGGTGGTCACCGTTCATCGCGTCGTGCCAGGAATACATCTCCTTCTCGACGATGTCGGTGACTTCGCCGAGCCCGCGGACGAACAAGGCCGTGGGCTCGACGATGGGCGTCAGGATGTACTGATAGCCATAGCGTGCGAGCACCGAGCGCACCGTGTCTTCGAACCACTGCCACAGGGCCGAATCGGGGAGTTTCTCCTTGCGCGGGACGCTGCCCGGCAAGATGTCGTTCATGCCTTTGACGGCTTTCAGGATGTCGCTCATGCGGAAATGGATGGGAACGCCGGCGGCGCGGGTTCAGACCGCCGCGCCGAAGCGGCTTTCGATGTAGTTCTCGACGATGCGCTGGAACTCCTGCGCGATGCCCTCGCCGCGCAAGGTCAGCCGCTTCTCGCCGTCGATGAAGACCGGCGCGGCCGGTGCCTCGCCGGTGCCCGGCAGGCTGATGCCAATGTCGGCATGTTTGCTCTCGCCCGGTCCGTTGACGATGCAGCCCATGACGGCCACCTTGAGGTGCTCGACGCCGGGATACCGTGCGCGCCAGACCGGCATCTGCGCCCGCAGGAAGTCGTCGATCTGCTTGGCCAGCTCCTGGAAGGTGCTGCTGGTGGTGCGACCGCAGCCTGGGCACGCCGTGACGCTGGGCACAAAGCGACGCAGACCCAAGGCCTGCAGGATTTCCGAGGCGATCACCACCTCCTGCGTGCGCGCCTCGCCGGGCTGCGGCGTGAGGGACACCCGGATGGTGTCGCCGATGCCTTCCTGCAGCAGCACCGAGAGCGCCGCAGTGGAAGCCACCGTGCCGCGGGTGCCCATGCCCGCCTCGGTGAGGCCGAGGTGCAGGGGGTAGTCGCAGCGGCGGGCCAGCTCGCGGTAGACGGCAATCAAGTCCTGCACGCCGCTGACCTTGCACGACAGGATGACCTGGTTCGCCGGCATGCCGAGTTCGCAGGCCCGCGCCGCCGATTCGATGGCCGAGGTGATCAAGGCCTCGTACATCACCTGGCGGGCATCCCACGGCTGGGCGCGGCGGCTGTTGCGGTCCATGAGGTCGGCCAGCAGCTCCTGGTCGAGACTGCCCCAGTTCACGCCGATGCGCACCGGGCGCTGCCAGCGCAGGGCGGCTTCGATCATCTGACCGAACTGGAGATCGCGTTTGTCGCCCTTGCCGACGTTGCCGGGGTTGATGCGGTACTTGGACAGCGCCTCGGCACAGGCCGGATGCTCGCTGAGCAGCCGGTGACCGTTGTAGTGAAAGTCACCGACCAGCGGCACATCCACGCCCATGCGGTCGAGCTGCTCGCGGATGTGGGGCACGGCCTGCGCGGCCTCCGGCGTGTTGACGGTGATGCGCACCAGCTCCGAGCCCGCGATGGCCAGTTCCTTCACCTGGATGGCCGTACCGATCACGTCGACGGTGTCGGTGTTGGTCATGGACTGGATGCGCACCGGCGCATCACCGCCGATGGTGACCAGCCGCGAGCCCCAGCTCACCCGGGCCTGGAGGCTGCGCCGCGGCAGGGGTTCAGCCACGGCAATGGGCTGTTCGAGCGTCTGATTCATGGATTCACTTCACTTCGAACCGGGCGACGTTGTTGCGCGCCAGCGGCGCGAGGTCGAAGGGCTCGCCCCGCACCTTGACGTCGGTGACGTCGGCACGCCCGACGAGCACGTTGAGCGGCGCGGCCGCCGCATCAAGCTGCGCGGTCTCGCCGTCCTTGAGCAGACGACGCAAGACCACGGTTCCGCGTGCGTCGGTGACCTCGATCCAGCTGTCGCCCCGCGCAGAGAGAGCCAGCAGCGCCCGGCCCGTGCCGGCCGTCACTGGAGCCGCCACGCTGGCCGGGGCGGAGGCCGCCGCAGCGGTCGGTCCGGGCGAGGCAGGCGCAGCGCTCTCCACGACCGCCGTGGGCGCAGGTTGTGCCGGGGCGGTCGCAGCCGGCTCTTGCGCCGGGGACGATGGAGGGGTGCTGGCTTGCGCGGGCTCCTGCACGGGCGCCGGCTGCGGTTCGGCCGCCGGGGGCTGTGCGAACTGCGGCGCGACGAAGGGCCAGACCCACAGCAGCACGGCACCGAGCACCAGAGCGCCGACCACCAGCGCCAGCGCCCGCGAGCCCTCGAACGGCGCACTCAGGCGGCTGCCGGAGGTGGTGGGCGCTCCCTCGCGAAACGGCGCAACCGGCCGCTCGCTCTCGGCCAGTTGCGAGCGCGGCGCGGCGGGCAGCCGGGCCAGCACCGGCTCGGGGTCGATCTTGAGGTTGCGGCACACGCTGGCAGCCAGCGCACGGGTGAAGACGGCACCGGGCAATTCGTCCCAGCGCTCGGCCTCGAGGGCTTCGAGGCGGCGCACCGGGATCTTGAGCGAAACCGCCAGCGCCGCCACGTGCAGGCCGGCGGCCTCGCGCGCCGCGCGCAGCATCGCGCCGGCACCCTCCCCCGTAAAGGCCTGACCTTCGGGAATGGCCCCGGTGTCACTCATCGAATGCCCCTCGTTCGAATGCCATGGCCTCCTTCGATTGAGGGAAGCGGCGCTTGAGCTGGTCGCCAAGCTGGCGCATGGCCGCGGTGTTGTTCAGGCGCCGTTCGATGCGCGCGCCCAGCCACAGGGTTTCGGCGTTGGCCTGGTCGGAATTGTTGATGCGGCGGATGTAGAACTGCGCGCGCGAATCGTCCCCCCGCAGGTAGAGCAGCAGCGCGAGGTTGTAGCCCGTGACGGGGTTGCCCGCATCGAGCTCGTAGGCGTGGGCGAGGCTGCGCTCAGCCTCGGCGCGCTGGCCCGCGCGCGCCTGGCACAGGCCGAGCGCGAGGTAGGTCTTGGCCGTGTCGAGGTACAGCGGGTTGGCCAGGGCCTGGTTGAAGGCCTGCAGCGATTCCGGGTAGCGCTGCTGCTGGCACAGGAACCAGCCGTAGTTGTGCAGCACGCCGGCATCACGCGGGTTGATCTGCAGGGCGCGGCGGAAGCTGTCTTCGGCGAGCTGCGGCGAGTTGAGCCGCATGTAGATCAGGCCGCGCAGGCTGTAGGCGTCGCTGAGGCCAGGGTCGATGGCGAGCACCTGCTTGATTTCGTCCAGCGCGACGGTGGTCTGGCCCTGCTCGAAATAGCCCACCGCCAGCGCCAGCCGCAGCCGCGCGCGGCGGCGCGACTCGGGCTCGTCGGATTCCGTCAGCGGCTCGGCGCCAGCGCTGGCACTCGCACCGGTGCCGGCGAAGGGGCCGGATGCGCCGGGCGCGGCGCAGCCACCGAGCATCACGGCGTACCACAGCACCCCGAGGGCGGCAAGCCCTTTGGCCAAGGCCGGGGTGGAGAACGACGGGGCCGATGCGTGCTTCACGTGGGCGCTCCTGTAGGGCTGGCCGCAGCCGCGACCGGATGCAGCACCACGGTGCGGCGCTGCTGCATGCGCTCGGCGGCGCGGGTGCGGTCGCGCACGTCGCCCGCGAGCTGGCCGCAGGCGGCGTCGATGTCGTCACCGCGGGTCTTGCGCACCGTGGTGACCAGCCCGGCTTCGTTGAGCAGCCGCGCAAAGGCCTGGACGGTGGCGGCGTCCGAGCGATGCAGGCCGGAGGCCGGGAAGGGGTTGAACGGAATGAGGTTGAACTTGCACCAGACGCCACTCGCCTTGCTGCGGTAGAGGCGCACCAGTTCGATCAGTTCGCGCGCATGCTCGGGCTGATCGTTGACGCCGGCGAGCATGCAGTATTCGAAGGTGATGAAGTCGCGCGGCGCGTGAGCCAGGTAGCGGTCGCAGGCGTCGAGCAGTTCATGCAGCGGGTACTTGCGGTTGAGCGGCACCAGCGAGTCGCGCAGGGCATCGTTGGGCGCGTGCAGCGAGACGGCCAGCGCCACGGGGCAATCCTGCGCCAGACGGTCCATGAACGGCACGACGCCGGAGGTGGACACGGTGAGACGGCGGCGGGACAGGCCGTAGGCATGGTCGTCGAGCATGACGCGCAGTGCGGGCACCAGGGCCGCATAGTTCTGCAGCGGCTCGCCCATGCCCATCATCACCACGTTGGTGACGACGCGCTCGGTGGTGCCGAGGTGCTTGCGCAGGAAATGCTCGGCGTGCCAGAGCTGGGCGACGATCTCCCCCGTGCCAAGGTTGCGGCTGAAGCCCTGGTGGCCGGTGGAGCAGAACCGGCAGCCCACGGCGCACCCGGCCTGCGAGGACACGCACAGGGTGCCGCGGTCGTCCTCGGGGATGAAGACGGTTTCCACGGCGTTGCCGTCGCCCACGTCGAACAGCCATTTGATGGTGCCGTCGGCCGAGACATGCTGGCTGAGCACCGGCAGGCCGCGCACCTCGGCCTGGGTCTTGAGCTTTTCGCGCAGCGACTTGGCCAGGTCCGACATGGCGTCGAACTCGGCCGCGCCGCGCTGGTGGATCCAGCGGAAGAGCTGGGTGGCGCGGAAGCGCTTCTCACCCAGGCTTTCGCAGAACGCGGTCAAGCCCTCGAGGTCGAAATCGAGCAGGTTGACCGCCATGGCACGGCTTGGCGTGAACGGCTGCGGCTCAGCGGCCGTAGACGTTCATGCCGGCGAAGAAGAAGGCGATTTCGACGGCCGCGGTGTCGGGGCCGTCCGAGCCGTGCACGGCGTTGGCGTCGATGCTGTCGGCAAAGTCGGCGCGGATGGTGCCGGGGGCGGCCTTCTTGGGGTCGGTGGCGCCCATGAGGTCACGGTTCTTCAGGATGGCGCCCTCGCCCTCGAGCACCTGGATCATGACCGGGCCGGAGACCATGAAGTCGACCAGGTCCTTGAAGAAGGGACGCTCCTTGTGCACGGCGTAGAACTGCTCGGCTTCGCGGCGCGAGAGGTGCGCCATGCGCGCGGCCACGATCTTGAGGCCGGCGGCTTCGAAACGGGCGTAGATCTGGCCGATGACGTTCTTGGCGACGGCGTCGGGCTTGATGATGGAGAGGGTGCGTTCGATGGCCATGTTCGGAATCTTTCTGAATGTAGAACCTTAAGTTTTCGTCGGTGTGACAAACCGACGGATTTTAACCCGCGGCGCCCTGCCCTGACGGGGCGCGGGATGCTTTTGGTAGCGCCCCTCAACGCCCCCGCTTGGGTCCGCGGCGGTTGGGCCCGGCGCCCGGGGCACCGCGCCGCTGGCGCGCGAGGCTGTCGGCGCCGATGTAGCCGAGCGAGGTCTTGAGCGGATCGGGCTGGGCGGCGTTGCCCGCGCGGGCCTGTGCCTGCGGCTTGGGCTTGCCGGTCTTTTTGCGCAGCGGGCCGGCTGTTGCACCAGGGCGGCGGGGGGCGCGGGCGGCGGCCGCTGCCGGCTCAATGCCGGCGGCCTGCGTGAGGGCGCGAATGTCGCGCTCGTCAAGCTCCATCCAGGCGCCGCGGCGCAGGCCGCGCGGCAACACCATGGCGCCGTAGCGGATGCGGATGAGGCGGCTGACGGCATGGCCGACGGCTTCCATCATGCGCCGCACCTCGCGGTTACGGCCTTCGGAGATGGTGACGCGGTACCAGCAGTTGGAGCCCTCGCCGCCGCCGTCTTCGATGCTGCCGAACTGGGCAATGCCGTCGTCGAGGCGCACGCCGTCGAGCAGCTTCTGCTTTTCCTCGTTGCTGAGCGCGCCGAGCACGCGCACGGCGTACTCGCGCTCGAGGCCGAAGCGCGGGTGCATCAGCCGGTTGGCCAGCTCGCCGGAGTTCGTGAACAGCAGCAAGCCTTCGGTGTTGAGGTCGAGCCGGCCGACAGACTGCCACTTGCCCTGGTGCAGCCGGGGCAGCTTGCGGAACACCGTGGGCCGGTTCTGCGGGTCGTCGTGGGTGACGACCTCGCCGGCGGGCTTGTGGTAGGCGATGACGCGCGCGGGCGGCGGCTCGATACGCACCCGCACCGGCTTGCCGTTGACCTTGACCTGGTCGCCGTACTGCACGCGCTGGCCGATGTGCGCGGGCTGGTTGTTGACGGAGATGCGCCCTTCGGTGATGAGGCGCTCCATCTCCAGCCGTGAACCCAGGCCGGCCTGGGCCAGCACCTTGTGCAGCTTGGGCGCGTCGGCCTGCGGCGCGAGCACCCGCTTGGCGGCCGGGGCGTCGGCGGGCTCGGCGGCTTCGTTGTCGAACTCGCCGCTGACGACGTCGAGAAAGCGGTGCACGGCGGGCGATGCGGCGGGGGGCGCGTCGGCGTCGGCCTGCGGGGCGGGCGCGGCGCCGGCACGGGGGGGTTCCACCGCTTCGGTCACTTTATTTTCTGTAGCAGAACCTGACCGTTTGGCGATGGGGTCCTGCTCAATGGACGGCTCAACATCGGTGGGGGGCAGGCCCGGGGACCCGGACGGCGGTTGCGTCATGGCTGGCTTTCGTCAAACAAGGTGGGGGCCGCGTCGTCGGGGTTGGCGGGCGGGGTGGTTTCGTCGGCCGCTGGGGCATGGGATGGGGCTGGCGGCGCATCTGCGGCGAGCGCCACGGCCACCGCGTCGTCACCGAGTTCGGCCTGCAAGGCGTCGATCAGGCCCGCCTCGCCTTCGGCGCTGCCGATTTCGGGCAGTTGCGACAGCGAGGCCAGACCGAGATCGTCGAGGAACTGCCGCGTGGTGGCCAGGAGCGCGGGGCGGCCCGGCGCCTCCTTGTGGCCGACGACCTCGATCCAGCCGCGGTCCTCGAGCTGCTTGATGATGCCCGCGCTGATGGTCACGCCGCGGATGTCCTCGATGTCGCCGCGTGTGACGGGCTGTCGGTAGGCGATGATGGCCAGCGTCTCCAGCGTCGCGCGGCTGTAGCGCGGCGGCTTTTCCGGGTGCAGCCGGTCGAGGTAGAGGCGCATCTGCGGCCGGCTCTGAAAACGCCAGCCCGAGGCCAGACAGACCAGTTCCACGCCGCGCTGCGCCCAGTCGTTCTGCAGGTCGGCAAGCAGGCCGCGCAACGTGTCGGCGCCGATTTCGTCGTCGAACAGCACGCGCAGCTCGCGCAAGGCGAGCGGCTGCGCGCTGCACAACAACGCCGTTTCGAGGACACGCTTGGCATCCACCGTGTTCATGATGACTTCGTCCGCAGCAACGGCGCCGGTGGCGCCAACATCGGGAAGCGGTTCGGCCAGCGGCGTGGGCCGCGGCGCGGGGCCCTCCCGGGCCATCCGTCAAGGTGAGAGGGGGGTCGGTGGGCGGGGCTGTTCCCGCATGCGACCTGACGGACCCCTGCATTGTACCGGCAGCCGCCGCGGGGCCGTCGTCGGCCCAGGCCCCGTCTCAGAAGTTGTGAATGAATCGGGCGCGCCCGAGCAGGCCGCCGAAAAGCGCCCAATCAAGGCGCAAAGCGCAGCCGTAGCGCGGGCTACGGCGAGCATTTGCAACGCCGAGTGGACGCTTTTCGGCGAGATGAGCGGGCGTGGCGGGTTCGTTCACAGCTTCTCAACGCCCGGGGTCGGGTGCCGGCAGGGCCGCGGCGGCCGCCGCGTGCAGGCAGATGGCTGCCGCCGCGGCCACGTTGAGCGACTCTTCGCCACCGGGCTGTGCGATGCGCACCAGCGTGGCCGCGCGCGCCATCAAGGCCGCGTCCACGCCCTGCCCTTCGTGCCCCATGACGAGCGCACACGGAAACGGCGGCGCACGCCGGTGCAGGAACTCGCCCTCATGCGAGCTCGTGGCCACCAGCGGCACCCGCAGCCCGTCGAGGTCGGCCGCGGCCAGCCCCTCGTGCAGTTGCAGCCCGAAATGCGCTCCCATGCCCGCGCGCAGCACCTTGGGTGACCACAGGGCCGCCGTGCCCTTGAGCGCCAGCACCTGCCGAAAGCCGAACGCCGCAGCACTGCGCAGGATGGAGCCGACGTTGCCCGCGTCCTGCACCCGGTCGAGCACCACGCTGGGCGCATGGGCTTGAAGCGCTGCCGCCGGCGGCAGCTTCAGCACGAAGGCCACCGGCGCGGGCGACTCAAGCGCACTCAGGCCCGCCATCAGCGCCGCCGGCAGAACTATGATTTCAGTAGCAAGACATGACCATTCCGCGCTGGGGTTCGACCAGAATTCTTCCGAAAACACCGCCAGCGCCGGCATGTGGCCGCGCCCGAGCGCCGCGCGGCACAGATGATCGCCCTCCACCCACACCGCGCCCTCGCGCCGGTACTGCGTGTTGTCCTGCGCGAGCCGTCGCAGGCGCTTGTACTGCGCGTTGTCGCGCGAGCGAATGGGCGTGATGCGCTGCGCCGGCCTCATCGCAGCGCCCCCGCCACCGGCGCAAAGCTGCGCCGGTGCAAGGCGCAGGCCCCATGCGCGCTCAGCGCCGCCAGGTGCGCGGCGGTGCCATAACCCTTGTGCGCGGCGAAACCGTACTGCGGAAAGTCGGCATCGGCCTGCTGGCACCAGCGGTCGCGATGGACCTTGGCCAGAATCGAGGCCGCCGAGATGGCCGCCACCTTGGCATCACCGCCCACCACCGCTTCGGCGCGCACGTCGAGCACCGGCAGCCGGTTGCCATCGACCTGCACCAGCGCCGGGCGCAAGCGCAGGCCCGCCACCGCGCGCCTCATGGCGAGCAGGGTGGCCTGCAGGATGTTGAGGCGGTCGATCTCCTCCACGCTGGCCTCGGCCACGGCGAAGCACAGCGCATGGGCGCGAATTTCGGCATCGAGCCGCTCACGCCGCGCCGGGCTGAGCTTCTTCGAGTCGGCCAGGCCGGCGATGGGCCGGTCGGGGTCGAGAATCACCGCCGCGGCCACCACCGGCCCGGCCAGCGGACCGCGGCCGGCCTCGTCCACCCCCGCCACCAGGCCGGGCGTGCCCCAGTCGAGCGGGGCTTGTTCAGCGTGCAAGAAGTTCCTCAATCGCATGGGTGGCGAGCGCGGGCGTGTCGCGCCGCAGCTCGTGGTGAAGCGCATCGAAGCGGCGCTGCAAGGCCGCGATTTTCTCCGGTGCGTCGATCCAGGCGCCAACCGCCGCAGCCAGCGCGCGCGGGTTTGCGGCCTCCTGCAGCAGCTCGGGCACGACGAATTCGCCACTGAGAATGTTGGGCAGGCCCACCCAGGGCTGCAGCCGCTTGCGCCGCATGATCTGCCAGGACAGCCAGTTCATGTGGTACGCAATCACCATCGGCCGCTTGAACAGCGCTGCCTCCAGCGTCGCCGTGCCGCTGGCGATCAGCGTCACGTCGCAGGCTGCCAGCGCCGTGTGCGACTGGCCCTCCACGATGAGTGGCTGCGCCGCGCCCGCATGGGCGCGGGCCGCGGCCTCCACCGCCAGGCGCAGCGCCGGCAGCGTGGGCACGACGAACTGCAGACCCGGCCGCTGTTGCGCCAGCAGCGCGGCGGCGGCGAAGAACCGCGGCGCCAGCTGCTCGATCTCCGACACCCGGCTGCCGGGCAACAGCGCCACCACCGGCGCATCGGGCGCGAGGCCCAGCGCCTGCCGCGCAGCCAGGGCATCGGGCACGAGCGGAATCACCTGCGCCAGCGGGTGCCCGACGTAGCGCGCGCGGATGCCGTGCCGCTCCAGCAGCGGGGCCTCGAACGGGAAGATGCACAGCACCAGGTCGGTGCTGCGCGCGATCTTTTCGACCCGCTCCGGCCGCCAGGCCCAGACCGAGGGGCTGACGAAATGCACCGTGGGGATGCCCTGTTGCTTGAGCCCGGCTTCGAGGTCGAGGTTGAAATCGGGCGCATCCACGCCGATGAACACATCGGGCGGCTCGGCCAGCAGCCGTGCCTTGAGCTGATTGCGGATGCCGACGATGGCCCGGTAGTGCCGCAGCACCTCCGCATAGCCGCGCACGGCCAGCCGATCGCTGGGCCACCAGGCCTCGAACCCGCGGCGCTGCATCTGCGGGCCGCCGATGCCCACCGCCTGCAAACCCGGCCAACGCCGGCGCAGGCCGTCGAGCAGCAGGCCCGCGAGCAGATCACCCGACGCCTCGCCGGCTACCAGGCCTGCGCGCAGTGCAGGGCCCTGCCCTTCGGCGGCGTGGCCGCGCACGGCCGGGTCAGCGCACGATGCCACGGTCCGCGGGGGTCGCCGCCAGGAAGTCGCGCATGAGCGCAGCGTCCGCCGCCGCCTCGGGGAAGCGCTGTGGCAGGGCGGCGATGCGATCGACGGCCTGCTCCAGCGTCAGGCCCTCGCGGAACAAGGCCTTGTGCATGGCCTTGACGGCGGCGATGCGCTCGCTCGAGAAGCCCCGGCGGCGCAGGCCCTCGAAGTTCATCGAGCGTGCGCGCGCCGGCTGGCCCTGGGTCATGACGAAAGGCGGCACGTCGGCGAACAGCAGCGAGCACATGGCCGTCATGCTGTGCGCACCCAGGCGCACGAACTGGTGCACCACGGTGAAGCCGCCCAGAATCACCCAGTCGCCCACCTCCACATGACCGGCCAGCTGCGCGTTGTTGGCGAAAATGGTGTGGCTGCCCACGCGACAATCGTGCGCGAGGTGGACGTAGGCCATGATCCAGTTGTCGTCGCCCACGCGGGTGACCCCGCCGCCGCCGGGCGTGCCGATGTTGAAGGTGCAGAACTCGCGCACCGTGTTGCCGTCGCCGATGATGAGTTCACACGGCTCACCGGCGTACTTCTTGTCCTGCGGCACGGCGCCGAGCGAACAGAACTGGAAGATGCGGTTGTTGCGGCCGATGGTGGTCCGGCCTTCGATCACGCAGTGCGGCCCGATACGGGTGCCCGCGCCGACGCGCACCTGCGGACCGACGAGGCTGTAGGCGCCGACATCGACGTCGTCGTCGAGTTCGGCCGCCGGATCGACGATGGCGGTGGGGTGGATGCGTGCCATGAGGGTGTTCAATCCTCGATGCGGCGCATGGTGCACATCAGGTCGCCCTCGCAGGCCAGTTCCTCGCCCACCATGGCACGCGCCTTGAACTTGAAGATGCCCGCGCGCACCCGGTCGAGATCGACCTCCAGCCGTAGCTGGTCGCCCGGCTCCACCGGCCGCTTGAACCGCGCGCCGTCGATGCCGGCGAAGTAATACACCGTCTTGCCGTCCGGGCTGACCTGCTGCATGTCGAAGGTCAGCAGCGCCGCCGCCTGCGCCAGCGCCTCGAGCATCAGCACACCGGGCATCACCGGGCGGTGGGGAAAGTGGCCGGTGAAGAAGGGCTCGTTGATGGTGACGTTCTTGAGCGCGACGATGCGCTTGCCGCGCTCGAGCGAGGTCACGCGGTCCACCAGCAGAAACGGATAGCGGTGGGGCAATTGGCTGAGGATGCGGTGGATGTCCATCATGATGAGCAGGCAGTGTGCCTCGGCACGGCCGAAGCGACGAAACACGAAAACTTCAGGGCGACCGCGGCGACCGCTCGAGTGCGCGCAGGCGCTCGCGCAGGCGGTACAACTGGCGCAGCGCCACGGCGTTCTTCTCCCAGTCCGCATTGTCGTCGATGGGGAAGAAGCCGCTGTAGTGCCCTGGCTTGAGGATCGAGCGCGTCACCACCGACGCTGCGGACACATGCACGCCATCGACCAGGCTGAGATGCCCCAGCACCACCGCCCCGCCGCCGATGGTGCAATGCGCGCCGATGCGCGCGCTGCCCGCCACACCCACGCAGCCGGCAAGCGCCGTGTGCGCGCCGATGCGCACGTTGTGACCGATCTGCACCAGGTTGTCGATCTTCACGCCGTGTTCGATGACCGTGTCCTCGAGCGCGCCACGATCCACGCAGCTGTTCGCGCCGATCTCCACGTCGTCACCGATGCGCACGCCGCCCAACTGCTCGATCTTCACCCAGCTGCCATCGGGCGCGGGGGCGAAGCCAAAGCCATCGGCGCCGATGACGACACCCGGATGCAGCAGGCAGCGCGCCCCGATCTCGCAGCCCTCGGCCACCACCACCCGCGCCCGCAGGCGCGTCCCGGCGCCGATGTGCGCGCCGCGCTCGACCACGCAGTGCGGGCCGATCTCGACGTCCTCGGCCAGCACCGCCTCGGGGTCGATCACGGCGCTCGGGTGCACCCGCTGGGCCTGCGGCGCGCGCAGGTGCCGCTTCCAGAGCTGCGTAAGCCGGGCGAAGTAGAGGTAAGGGTGCGGGGTGACGATGCAGGCGCCGCGGGCCTGCGCGGCTGCGGACTGCTCGGGCGCCACGATCACGCAGCCTGCGCGCGAATGCGCCAGCTGCGGCAGGTATTTCGGATGGCTGAGAAAGCTGATCTGCTGCGGCCCCGCCGACTCGAGCGGCGCGATGCCTTCGATGCGCAGCGCCGCGTCGCCGTGGAGCTCGCCGCCGAGCTCGGCGACGAGGGCTCCGAGGGTCAGCGCCACACCGCCAGGGCGTGCCGGATCACGCCGCGGGTCACTTGGCGCTCGGTGCGTTGAGCACCTTGAGCACCTTGTCGGTGATGTCGAGCCGCGGGTTGATGTAGACGGCCTCCTGCAGGATCACGTCGTACTTCTCGGCCTCGGCGACCTGCTTGATGACCTTGTTCGCGCGGTCGAGCACCTGCTGCAGTTCCTCGTTCTTGCGCGCGTTGAGGTCTTCCTGGAACTCGCGCTGCTTGCGCTGGAATTCGCGGTCCTGCTCGATGATCTGCTTCTGGCGCGCGGCGCGCTGGCTCTCGGAAAGCGTGGGCGCCTCGCGCTCGAACTTCTCCGACATGGCCTTGATGGAGTTGCCCAGATCGACCAGTTCCTTCTCGCGCTTGGAGAACTCCTGCTCCAGACGGGCCTGCGCCTGCTTGGCGCTGTTGGCCTCGCGGAAGATGCGGTCGGTGTTGACGAAACCGGCCTTGAACTCCTGCGCGTGCGCAGGAGCGACGAAGGCGGCGCAAGCCAGGGCCAGCGCCAGGCCTTGCAGAGGCCGCAAACCGGTGTGACGGAGGAAGCTCATCAGAAGGATGTCCCGATCTGGAATTGCAATTTCTGGATTCTATCGCCGGCGAACTTGCGCACCGGGTTGGCCACGGCGATGCGCAGCGGGCCCACGGGCGAGATCCAGCTGATGCCCACACCCACCGAGGCGCGCATCTGCGCGAGGTCCACCTTCTCGGTCTCCCCCCACACGGTGCCGACGTCGGTGAATGCGAACAGGCGCAGCGTCTTGTCGTTGCCCGCGCCGGGGAATGGCGCAATCAGTTCGCCGTTGAGCGTGATCTTCTTCGGGCCGCCAGCATAGGTGCCGGTGATGCTGCGCGGGCCGAGGGTGGACTGTTCGAAGCCCCGCACCGAACCCAGACCGCCCGAGTAGAAGTTCTTGAACACCGGGAACGGCCGGCCGTTGAGCCCCTTGCCCCAGCCGAGTTCGGTGTTGAAGGCCAGCGTGTACTGCCGCGACAAGGCCACGAACTGCTGGAACTGGTAGTTGAGCTTGAGGAAGCGTGCATCGCCCGCCACGCCCCACTCGGTGTTGAAGCGCTGGTAGCGGCCGCGCGTGGGCGCGAGCGCGCTGTCGCGGTCGTCGCGCGCCCAGCCGATGGTCAGCGGCAGCGTGTTGCTGGTGTAGCCGAACTGCTCGGCGTAGGCCAGGTATTCCGCTGGGATGTTGGTGCCGGGTTTGATGCGGGTTCGCTCGAGCCCGCCGCCGAAGAACACGGTATCGGTCTCGGTGAAGGGTACGCCAAAGCGCAGGCTGCCACCTTCGGTGATGAGCTCGTAGTTGCCGCCGTAGTCGTTGTAGGGCTTGGAGCTGCGGTGGTAGAGGTCGATGCTGCGCGAAATGCCGTCCTGCGTGAAGTACGGGTCGACGGTGCTGAGCACCAGCACGCGGTTGAACTTGCTGGTGTTGACTTCCACGCCCAGGTAATTGCCCGAGCCGAAGGCGTTCTCCTGCTTGATGCTGAAGTTCACCGAGAGCTTCTCGGCACTGGAGAAGCCCGCGCCGACCTGGATGCTGCCGGTGGGCTTTTCGGCCACCGTGAGGTTGAGGTCCACCTGGTCGGGCGCGCCGGGCACGTCGACGGTTTCGATGTTGACTTCGGTGAAGTAGCCCAGGCGGTCGACGCGGTCACGCGAGAGGCGGATCTTGCGCCCGTCGTACCAGGAGGCTTCGTACTGCCGGAACTCGCGGCGGATGACTTCGTCGCGCGTGCGGTCGTTGCCGCTGATGTTGATGCGGCGCACATAGACCCGGCGCGAGGGGTCGGCCACCAGGGTGAGCGTCACGCGCCGGGTGGCGCGGTCGATCTCGGGGCGGGCTTCCACCCGAGCGAAGGCGAAGCCGAAATCGCCAAAGCGCTCGGTGAAGGCCTTGGTGGTTTCGGCCACGTCGTTGGCGTTGTAGGGCTCGCCGGGCTTGATGGTGATGAGTTGCTTGAACTCGTCCTCGCGGTCGAGGTAGTTGCCCGCGAGCTTCACCCCCGAGACGACGAACTGCTCGCCTTCGGTGACATTGATGGTGATGGAGATGGACTGCTTGTCCGGCGACACCGCGACCTGGGTCGAGTCGATGCGGAAGTCCAGATAGCCGCGGGAGAGGTAGAAGGACTTGAGCGTCTCGAGGTCGCCGTTGAGCTTGGTGCGCGAGTAGCGGTCGGACTTGGTGTACCAGCTCAGCCAGTTGCCAGTGGTCTGGTCGAACAGGTCGCGCAGCGTGGATTCGCCAAACGCCTTGTTGCCGACGATGCGGATGTCCTTGATCTTCGCGGGCTCGCCCTCGGTCACGGTGAAGGTGAGGTTCACACGGTTGCGCTCGGCCGGGGTGACGGTCGTGACCACCTCGGCGCCGTAGAGGCTGCGGCTGATGTACTGGCGCTTGAGCTCCTGCTCGGCCCGGTCGGCGAGCGATTTGTCGAACGCACGGCCCTCGGCCAGACCCACGTCGCGCAGCGACTTGAGCAGGGCTTCCTTGTCGAACTCGCGGATGCCGGCGAAATCGACGTTGGCAATCGTCGGGCGCTCTTCGACGATGACCACCACCACGTCGTTCTGCACCTCGATGCGCACGTCCTTGAACAGCCCCAGCGCGAACAGCGCGCGGATCGACGCAGCGGCCTTCTCGTCGGTGTAGGTCTCGCCCACGCGCAGCGGCATGGAGGCGAACACGGTGCCGGGCTCGACACGCTGCAGGCCCTCGACGCGGATGTCGCGCACGGTGAAGGGCGCCACCGCCAGGGCCAGGGTCGGTGCCACCAGCAAGGCCACGGCCGCGATCACCGGCCCCTGACGAAATGGAGTTGGAAAGATGTTCATGAGGGAAAGCGGAATGAAGATGCGCGCGACGCCGGCCTGAGCGGGTTCAGCCAAAAAGCCGGGAGATGTCGTTGAACAGGGCGATGGACATCAGTGCGAACAACACCGCCACACCGCCACGCTGAAGCCGCTGGGCCCAGGGCTCGGAAACCGGCTTCCCGGTCACGGCCTCCCAAAGATAATACATCAGGTGCCCCCCATCGAGGACGGGCAGCGGCAGCAGGTTCAGCACGCCGAGGCTCACGCTGATGAGCGCCAGAAACACCAGGTATTGCTGCAGCCCGAGCGAGGCCGACTTGCCCGCGTAATCGGCAATCGTCAGCGGCCCGCTGAGGTTCTTCAGCGAAGCCTCGCCCACCAGCATGCGGCCAAGCATGCGCAGGCTCATCACGGAGACGTCCCAGGTGCGCTCCAGCGCGACCGCAACACCTTCGAACACACCGTAACGCACCGTGACCATGGCCGGCGGCTGGCCGACGTAGGCGCCGATGCGGCCCACGCGCTGCGCGCCCTCTTGCACGAGGTCGGGGCTGACCGCAAGGGTGAGCGTCTGGCCACCCCGCTCGACCTGCCAGGCCTGCGAGACCGGCTCAGCACCCTGCCCTGCTTCGCCCGCCGCGCGGATGCGCTCGCGCAGTTGGGCGCCGTCGACGATGACCGTGCCATCGACGCGCAGCACCCGATCGCCCGCGCGCAGGCCGGCGCGCTCGGCCGCCCCACCGGACATCACCTCGCCGATCACCGGCAGCGTCCAGGGTGCGACCAGCCCGATGCGGCGCATGAGTTGCGCGTCCGGCTCGGCCCCGTGGAGCTGCGACAGCGGCAGCACCACCGAGCGCGTCGCCTCGCGCCCTTCGCTGCGCGCCACTTCAAGCACCACGTCGCTGCGGTCGATGGCGCCACGCGTCAGCAGCCACCGCAGGCTCTCGAAGGAGGCGACCGGCTCCAGGCTGGCGCCGGCCAGACCCCCGCGGACCACCTGCTCGCCCCCCTGCAGACCCGCACGCTCCGCCAGCGACCCGGCCACCGGCGCGCCGAGGATGGGCGCCGGCTGCTGCACGCCGCTCCAGTTGAGCACGGCATAGAGCAGCACCGCGAGCAGCAGGTTGGCCAGGGGGCCGGCCGCCACCACCGCCGCGCGTGAGGCGAGCGGCTGGGTGTTGAATGCCAGATGCCGTTCTTCGGGCGGCACCGGCCCCTCGCGCTCGTCAAGCATGCGCACATAGCCGCCGAGCGGGAAGGCGCCGATGACGAACTCGGTGTCCTGGTTGGGGCGCTGCTTCTTCGGGCGCCAGCGCAGGATCGGCTGGCCGAAGCCGACCGAGAAGCGCAGCACCTTGATGCCGCAGGCCACCGCCACGCGGTAGTGGCCCCATTCGTGAACGGCGATCAGCAGCCCCAGGGCGACGAGAAAGGCGAGGACGGTCAGCATGCGGACGCCCTCAATTGCGCGCGCCCAGGGTGGTCACGACCGCATCGGCCTCGCGCCGGCTGCGCGCGTCAAGCTCGAGCAGATCGCCCAGCGAGGCGGGCGCCGCGTGCTGCACGCGCGCGAGCACCTCGAGGTTGGTGTGGTGGATCTGGTCGAAACGGATGCGCCGGTCCAGGAAGGCCTGCACCGCCACTTCGTTGGCGGCGTTGAGCACCGCGCAACTGCCGCTGGCGCCCTCGAGCGTCTGCCAGGCCAGCGCCAGGCCCGGAAAGCGCTCGGCATGGCCGTGATCGTCCAGCGGCTCGAAGGTCATGGGGGGCAGGCGGTGCCAGTCGATGGCCGCGGCGCCCGAGGCGATGCGCTCCGGCCACGACAGGCCGTAGGCAATCGGCCCGCGCATGTCGGGCGTGCCCAGTTGCGCAACGACCGAATGGTCCTGGTACTGCACCATCGAGTGAATGATGCTTTGCGGGTGGATCACCACCTCGATGCGCCGGGGCGCGACGCCGAACAGGTAGCGCGCCTCGATGACCTCGAGCGCCTTGTTCATCATCGTGGCCGAGTCGACGGAAATCTTGCGGCCCATGGACCAGTTCGGGTGGGCGCAGGCCTCCTCGGGCGTGACCGCGCGCAGGCTCTCGACGGCCCGCGTGCGAAACGGTCCGCCCGAAGCCGTCAGGATGATCTTGTCGATGCGCTGCGGCCAGGTGGCCGGGTCCTCCGGCAGCGACTGGAAGATGGCCGAGTGCTCGCTGTCGATGGGCAGCAGCGTGGCGCCGCCCTCGCGCACCGCCTGCAGAAACACCTCGCCGCCGACGACCAGCGCCTCTTTGTTCGCCAGCAGCAGCCGTTTGCCCGCGCGCGCCGCCGCCAGACAGGGCGCCAGGCCAGCCGCGCCGACGATGGCAGCCATCACCATATCGACCGCGGCATCGGATGCTACGGTTTCAAGAGCATCACCCGACCGGATGACGCTGGTGTTCAGGCCTCTTTCCCGGATTTTTTCTTCCAGCAGACGCGCATGGGCGTCACTGGCCATGACCGCATAGCGCGGCGCGAAGCGCAGGCACTGTTCGAACAACACTTCCACCTGCGTGGAGGCGGTGAGCGCAAACACCTCGAAGCGATCAGGATGGCGCGCCACCACGTCGAGCGTGCTGGTGCCGATGGAGCCGGTGGAGCCCAGCACGGTGAGCCGTTGCCGCCTCATGCCGACCGTCCTCCCACCCACATCAAGGCCAGGGGCAGCGTGGGGAGCAAGGCATCGACGCGGTCGAGCACGCCACCGTGCCCCGGCAGCAGCGCGCTGCTGTCCTTGGCACCGGCGCTGCGCTTGACCAGCGATTCGACCAGGTCCCCGACCACGCTCATCGCCGCCAGAAACAACAGGCCCGCCCCCCAGGCGAGCGCACCGGACTGCCACAGCCGGGTGTAGAGACTGGGCGTTTGCGCCGCCCACACCCGGTCGGCCCACAGCCACAGCGCACCGACCAGCAACACCCCGGCCATGCCGCCGAACACGCCTTCCCAGCTCTTGCCGGGGCTGATGGTGGGCGCGAGTTTTCGCGGCACCAGCCGCCCGCCGAAGGCCCGACCGGCAAAGTAGGCGCCGATGTCGGCCGTCCAGACCAGCACCAGCACCGACAGCAGGAAATTGATGCCCAGCACGCGCGCCTGGGCCACGGCCAGCCAGGCCCACCACAGAACGGCCACCCCGAGCACCAGCCGCGCCGCCCGCGGCCACTGCGCCCAGCCGCCGACGCCACGATGCAGAACCCAGGCGCCACCCAGCACCCAGACGGCACCCGCCAGCCACCACGACACAGGCGGCACAGCGTCCACACCCAGCGTCAGCCAGGTGCCGGCGCACAGGGCCGCGCAGGCGGCGCCCCAGGCGAGCGCGCCCGCCGCCCCACAGCCGTTGAGCCGCGCCCACTCCCAGGCCGCGGCCGCCATGAAGGCCAGCGCCAGGACACTGAAGGGCACGGGCGAGGGGTAGAACAGAGCCGGCAACAGGACGGCCAGCAGCACCAGGGCGGTGATGACGCGCTGCCTGAGCATCGTCGTCGTCAGGCCACCCGCCGGCCTTCGGCGCTGGCGTTGAGCTGCTCGGAGGTGCGGCCGAAGCGGCGCTCGCGGCGCTGGAAGTCAGCAATGGCGGCGTCGAGGGCGGCCTCGTCGAAGTCCGGCCACAGCAGGTCGGAGAAATACAGCTCGGTGTACGCCGCCTGCCAAAGCAGGAAGTTGCTGATGCGCATTTCGCCACCGGTGCGGATCAGCAAGTCCGGGTCGGGTACATGCGACAAGGCCATGGCCCGGTCGAGGCTGAGTTCGGTGATGGGCTCGCCACGGGCCGCCAGCCGGGCTGCCGCCTGGGCGATGTCCCAGCGGCCGCCGTAGTTGAAGCAGACGTTGAGGATGAGGCGCTGGTTCTGCGCGGTGTCGTGCTCGGCCTGGGCCAGACCGGCACTGAGCTTGTCGGAGAGGCCCTGGCGCTCGCCGATGACGCAGATGCGCACGCCATCGCGGCTGAGCTGCGGCACCTCGCGCGCGAGCGCCATGCCCAGCAGCTCCATGAGGCCGGAGATTTCCTCGGCCGGCCGGTTCCAGTTCTCCGAGGAGAACGCGAACACCGTGAGCACCTGCACGCCGCGGTCCACGCAGGCCTTGACGCACCGGCGCAGCGACTCGACCCCCTGGCGGTGGCCGGCCACACGCGGCAGAAAGCGGCGCGTGGCCCAGCGCCCGTTGCCGTCCATGACGATGGCAATGTGGCGCGGCACCGCGGCGGTGTGGCTCATGCGCGGATCAGGCAGACGATTGGCGGACGACAGGGCATCACCGGCGGGTCAGACCGCCATGATGTCCTGTTCCTTGGCCGCGACGAGCTGGTCGATCTCGGCAATGTGCCGGTCGGTGAGCTTCTGGATCTCGGCTTCGGCGCGCTTTTGCTCGTCTTCGGAGGCGAGCTTGTCCTTGACCAGCTTCTTGACCGCCTCGTTGGCATCGCGGCGCAGGTTGCGCACCGCAACCTTGGCGTGCTCGCCCTCGGCGCGGACGACCTTGGTCATCTCGCGGCGGCGCTCCTCGCTCATCGGCGGCATGGGCACGCGGATGAGGTCGCCCATCGAGGCCGGGTTGAGGCCGAGCTCACTTTCGCGGATGGCCTTCTCGATCTTGGCACCCATGCCCTTTTCCCACGGCTGCACGCTGATGGTGCGCGCGTCGAGCAGCGACACGTTGGCCACCTGGCTCAGCGGCACCATGGAGCCGTAGTACTCCACCTGCACCGTGTCGAGCAGCGCCGGGTTGGCGCGGCCGGTGCGCACTTTGGTGAGGTTGGTCTTGAAGGCGGCGATGGACTGGTCCATCTTGGCCTCCATGGTCTTGCGGATGTCGGCAATCGTCATCGGAATCTCCTGGGTTGCGCGCGGCGCCGGCCCGTCGGGCTGCTCAGACGTGCACCAGCGTGCCTTCGTCCTCGCCCATGACGACGCGCTTGAGCGCCCCGTGCTTGAAAATGGAAAACACCTTGATCGGCAGCTTCTGGTCACGGCACAGCGCAAAGGCAGTGGCATCCATGATGCCGAGGTTGCGCGCCATGGCCTCGTCGAAGGTGATTTTCGCGTAACGGGTGGCGGTCGGGTCCTTCTTGGGGTCGGCGGTGTAGACGCCGTCAACCTTGGTGGCCTTGAGCACGACCTCCGCACCGATTTCCGCGCCACGCAGGGCCGCGGCGGTGTCGGTGGTGAAGAACGGATTGCCGGTGCCGGCGGCGAAGATCACCACCTTGCCTTCCTCGAGGTACTGCAGCGCCTTGGGCCGCACGTAGGGCTCGACGACCTGCTCGATGGCGATCGCCGACATCACCCGCGCGGTCAGGCCGGACTTGTTCATGGTGTCGGCCAGCGCAAGCGCGTTCATCACGGTGGCGAGCATGCCCATGTAGTCGGCCGTGGCCCGGTCCATACCGACCGAGCCGCCGGCCACCCCGCGGAAGATGTTGCCGCCACCGATCACGACGGCCACCTCGACACCGAGCCGCGCTACCTCGGCCACCTCCTCGACCATGCGCACAATGGTCGCATGGTTGATGCCGAAGGCGTCGTCGCCCATCAGCGCTTCGCCGGAGAGCTTGAGCAGAATGCGCCGGTGCGCGGGCGTGGCTTCGGTCATCGAAGGGGCTCCTTGGCTGGGTCGCGGTAGTGTAGCGGGCAGCGAAGTCACCGGTGGATTCAGGCTGCGCCCTTGGCTGCGGCCACCTGCGCGGCGACCTCGGCGGCGAAGTCGTCCACCTTCTTCTCGATGCCTTCGCCGACGACGAACAGCGTGAAGCCCTTGACCGTGGTGTTGGCGGCCTTGAGCATCTGCTCGACGGTCTGCTTGTCGTTCTTCACGAAGGGCTGGGCAAACAGCGAGACTTCCTTGAGGTACTTCTGCACCGCGCCTTCGATCATCTTGGCGGCGATGTCGGCGGGCTTGCCGGATTCGGCAGCCTTGGCGGTGGCGACCGAGCGCTCACGCTCGATGAGCTCGGCGGGCACGTCGGCGGCGGTGAGCGAGACCGGCTTCATGGCGGCCACGTGCATGGCCACGTCCTTGGCGGCCACCTCGTCGCCGTCGAACTCGACCACGACGCCGATGCGCGTGCCGTGCAGGTAGCTGGCGAGCTTGGCGCCGGAATCGAAGCGCTTGAAGCGGCGGAAGCTCATGTTCTCGCCGATCTTGCCGATCAGGCCCTTGCGCACGTCCTCGAGCGTGGGGCCGAAGCCGTCCTGCTCGTAGGCGAGCGCGCCCAGCGCGGCCACGTCGGCGGGGTTGTGGCGGGCGATGAGGTCGGCTGCGGCCTGCGCCATCTTGAGGAAGCTGTCGTTCTTGGTCACGAAGTCGGTTTCGCAGTTGACTTCGATGAGCGCGCCGGCATTGCCCGACTGGGCGTAGGCCACGACGCCTTCGGCCGTGACGCGGGAAGCGGCCTTGCCGGCCTTGGTGCCGAGCTTGACGCGCAGGATTTCCTCGGCCTTGGCCATGTCGCCATCGGCTTCGGTCAGCGCCTTCTTGCATTCCATCATCGGTGCGTCGGTCTTGCCACGCAGTTCGGCAACCATGCCAGCGGTAATTGCAGCCATCGTTTACTCCGTCTTCAGAATCGGTTCAAAGAAAATCAGATCAAAAAAAAGGGGCCTGGGCCCCTTCGTCGACGCCTCGGGGAATCAGGCTTGCGCGCCCTCGACTTCCACGAACTCGTCGGCGCCGGCCGCGGACACGGCCTTGGCGACTTCCTCGGTGGCGTTGGCACGGCCTTCGAGGATGGCGTCGGCGATGCCGCGAGCGTACAGCGCGACCGCCTTGGCGGAGTCGTCGTTACCGGGGATGACGTAGTCGATGCCCTCGGGGGAGTGGTTGGTGTCGACCACGCCGATGAGCGGAATGCCGAGCTTGCGGGCCTCGGAAATGGCGATCTTGTGGTAGCCGACGTCGATCACGAAGATGGCGTCGGGCAGCGCAGCCATGTCCTGGATGCCGCCGATGTCACGCTCGAGCTTCTCGATTTCGCGCCCGAACATGAGCTGCTCTTTCTTGCTCATGGACTCCAGACCGGCTTCCTGCTGGGCCTTCATGTCCTTGAGGCGCTTGAGCGAGGTCTTGACGGTCTTGAAGTTGGTCAGCATGCCGCCGAGCCAGCGCTGGTTCACGAAGGGCACGCCGGCGCGCTGGGCTTCCGCGGCGATGATGTCGCGGGCCTGGCGCTTGGTGCCGACCATCAGGATGGTGCCGCGGTTGGCGGCGAGCTGGCGCGCGAACTTCATCGCGTCCTGGAACATCGGCAGCGACTTTTCCAGGTTGACGATGTGAATCTTGTTGCGATGGCCGAAGATGTAGGGGGCCATCTTGGGGTTCCAGAAGCGGGTCTGGTGGCCGAAATGCACACCGGCTTCCAGCATTTCGCGCATGGTGACGTTCATGTCTTCACTCCGAAGGTTGGGTCTAAAATCCGGCCCGAAATTGCGCGGCGCAGGGGCTTCAACCATGGAAGAAGCCTCAACGCCCGGCGCAACACCTCGATAGGCCGGTTTGCGATTGGCTCTGGCGCTGCGTGCTGCAGTGCGCAAAACCGCAAGATTCTAGCACAGGCCTCGTTCCCCAACCCCCTTCCGACACCCTCCCCCCGCCATGCCCTCGATGCCCGACCTCGTGAGCCTGCGCCAGTCGATCTGGCAAGGCGAGTGCACCGCCGCGCACGCGGTCGAGCAGGCCATCGCCCGCTCGCAATCCCCGGCCTGCGTCGGCGCGCTGGTGCACTTCACGCCTGAGCGCGCGCGGGAGCAGGCGCGGCGCGTTGATGCGACGCTCGCAGCCGGCGCGCCGTTGCCGCCCCTGGCTGGCCTGGCCTTCACGGTGAAGGACTTGTTCGACGTCGCCGGCGAGCTCGCCCTGGCGGGCTCGCGGGTGCTGGCCGATACGGCGCCGGCGGCCGCGCACGCGCCGGCGGTGGCCCGACTGCTGGCCGCAGGGGGCAGCCTGCTGGGGCGCACGCACATGGTGGAATTTGCCTTCTCCGGCGTGGGCACCAACCCGCATTGGCCCGCGACGGCCGCGTGGGACGGTCGGTACGACGCCCCCGTCGGCGAGGCCGGGGCGCCCTGCGTGCCGGGCGGCTCCTCGTCGGGCGCGGCGGTGTCGGTGGCCTCGGGCGCGGCCTGGGTCGGGCTGGGTTCGGACACCGGTGGCTCGGTGCGCATTCCGGCCGCGCTCAACGGCATCGTCGGCTTCAAAGGCACGGCGCGGCTGGTGCCGACGGCGGGCACGGTGCCGCTGTCCACCACGCTGGACACGGTGGGCGCGCTGACCCGCAGCGTGCGGGATGCCGTGCTGGCCCACGAGGTGCTGGCCGCGCGCCGCGTGACGCGGGCCGCGGCGCCCTTGTCCGCCTGGCGGCTGGCGGTGGTGCGCACCACGATGCTCGAGGCGCTCGACACCACGGTGGCGCGCGCGTTCGAGCGCAGCCTGGCCACGCTGCGCGCGGCCGGTGCGCGCATCGAGCTCATCGACCTGCCCGAACTGCTGGATCTGCCGCGACTGACCGAGCGCGCAAATTTTTCCGCAGTGGAAAGCTATGCCTGGCACCGCGAGCGCATCACCCGGCGTGCGGCCGAGTACGACCCGCGCGTGGCCCAGCGCATTCTGCGCGGTGCCGAGGTGCCGGCCCACGCCTACATCGACCTGATCGAAGGCCGAGCGCGCTGGATCGCGCGCACCGAAGCGGCCCTGCGCGGCTTTGACGCCGTGCTCTCGCCCACCACGCCCATCGTGGCGCCGCCGCTGGCCGCGGTGGCGCCGGCCGACGGGCGCGACGCCGCCGCCGACGCCGCACGCGATGCCGAGTTCTTCCGTGTCAACACCCTGCTGCTGCGCAACACCGGCGTGGTCAACATGCTCGACGGATGCGCACTGACCCTGCCCTGCCATGCGCCGGGCGAGGCCCCCGTGGGGCTGATGGTCTGGGCCGGCGCGCTGCGCGACGACGCGGTGCTCAACATCGGTTTGCAGATCGAATCCGCACTTCAAATACAATAGCAAAACCCCACCATTTCGCGCTGGGGTTGCCGCTTTTCCTTCAAATTTCATGAACATTGCCATCGTGGGCGCCGGGGTGATCGGCGTCACCACCGCGTACGAGCTTGCGAGCGACGGCCACCGCGTCACCGTGTTCGAACGCCACGGCAGCGTGGCCGAGGAGACCAGCTTCGCCAACGCCGGCGTGGTCGCGCCGGGCTATGTCACGCCCTGGGCGGCGCCGGGCATGCCGGGCAAGGTGCTCGGTTATCTGCTGCGCCGGCACGCGCCGGTGAAGCTGCGCTGGCCGCTGTCGGCGGCAGAGATCGGCTGGGGCTGGCGATGGTGGCGCGCCTGCGACGCCCAGACCTACGCACGCAACCGCGCCCACATGCAGCGTCTGGCGCTCTACAGCCGCGAACGGCTGCACCGCCTCAGCGCCGAGGAGCACCTGGAATACGAACGCAGCGAGGGCTACATGGTGCTGCTGCGCAGCGAGCGCGACCGCGCGCTGGCCCAGCCTGGCCTGCAGCTGCTGCGCGACGCCGGCATTCGCTTCGTGGAAGTGGATGCGGCGCAGGCGCGGCGCATCGAACCCGCGCTCAACCCCGACACCGACTTCGTCGGCGCCATCCACCTGCCCGACGACGAGGTGGGCAACTGCCGGCAGTTCACCGTGCTGCTGCGCGAGCGCGCCCGCGCCCTCGGAGTGACGTTCGTCTTCGACGCCACGGTGGCGCGGCTGGCGGCCGCGCCCGAGCCGACGCTCTGGCTCGCCGGGCAGGAGACCGCCCAGCGCTTCGATGCCGTGGTGGTCTGCGCCGGGCTGCATTCGGCCGCGCTGCTGCGCCCGCTGGGCCTGCGCCTGCCGCTGGCCGCGGTGCACGGCTACTCGGTCAGCGCGCGCATCCGCGAACCGCTGAACGCGCCGCGCAGCGCGGTGATGGACGAGCGTTTCAAGGTCGCCATCAGCCGCCTGGGCCAGCGCGTGCGCGTGGCTGGCAGCGCCGAACTCGGCGGCGCACCGGGCGCCCTGCGCGACGACACCTTGCGCACGCTCTACAAGGTGCTGCAGGATTGGTTTCCCGGCGCGGCCGACTTCGCCAACGGCGTGCAGGAATGGAAAGGCGCGCGCCCCATGTTGCCTGACGGCCCGCCGCTGATCGGCCCCAGCGGCCTGCCCGGCATCTGGCTCAACCTGGGCCACGGCTCCAGCGGCTGGGCTTTGAGCTGCGGCAGCGCCCGCGCACTGGCCGACCGCATCGCCGGCCGCACGCCGGAGATCGACCTCGAAGGCCTCGGCGTCGAGCGGATCGGCGTGCGCATCTGAGCGTTTTCGACTCGGAAGTTGTGAATGATGGATCGGCCGCGCCCGAGCAGGCCGTCCGAAAGGCCCCAACCAAGGCGCAAAGCGCAGCCGTAGCGTGGGCTACGGCGAGCCTTTGCAACGCCGAGTGGTGCCTTTTTTCGGCGGGATGAGCGGGCGTGGAGGATTCGTTCACAACTTCGCACTCCTCGCCACGCGGCAGCGACTCGGCGTCGAGCGGTTCGGCTTTCGCACCAGATCGGCCGAATGGGCACGCTGCGTGCCGCCGGCCCGACCGCGTCCGCCGCCTTCCCCCCCTCGCCGACAGCCTGGGCGGCGCGGCACAATGCCGCCATGCTGCGCCGCGCCCTGCCCGCCCCTGCCCTGCCGCTGTACGACGTGGCCGCCACGCGCCGGCTCGAGGCCGCGGCGGCCGCTGCCTTGCCGCCGCACAGCCTGATGCAGCGCGCCGGCCTCGCGGTGGCCCGCCTGGCGCGCGCGCTCGCCCCGCATGCGCGCACGGTCTGGATCGCCTGCGGGCCGGGCAACAACGGCGGCGACGGGCTCGAGGCCGCAGCGCAGCTGCAGCGCATGGGAACGCGCCCCCTGGTGACCTGGCTGGGCACGCCCGAGCGTGCCAGCGCCGACACGCTTGCGTCGCTCGAGCGCGCGCGCGAGGCCGGCGTGCGCTTCGCCGCCGAGCCGCCTGACGGCCTCGGCCCAAACGACCTCTGCATCGACGCCCTGCTCGGCATCGGCGCGCAACGGGCGCCACAGGGCCGGATGGCCGACTGGATCGCCGCGCTGAACGCCTCGGCCGCGCCCACCCTCGCGGTGGACCTGCCCACGGGCCTGTGTGCCGACACCGGGTCTGCTCTTTTTTCAGGAGCAGAGACTGACCCATCGGCGCTGGGGTACCGCGGTGTTGTTGCCCAGCACACCCTCAGCCTGCTCACCTGCAAGCCGGGTCTCTTCACCCACCATGGCCGCGACACGGCGGGCGTGGTCTGGTTCGACGAACTCGGCGTCTCGCACGCGGCGAGCGGTTTGGATGCGCCCGCCCCGGTCGCCGAACTGCGCGCCCCCGCGCCCCGCCCCCCGCGCCCTCACGCCAGCCACAAGGGCCGCTGGGGCGATGTGGCGGTGATCGGCGGCGAGGGCCTGGCACGCCGCGGTCTGGGCATGAGCGGGGCGGCACAACTCGCCGCCAGCGCGGCCTTGCACGCCGGTGCCGGGCGGGTGCTGCTGTGCCTGCTCGACGATGGCGCCACACCCGCCCTGCCCGAGCAACCCGAGCTCATGCTGCGCCGCTTCGAGGCGCTCGACCTGCGCCACGCCGCCGTGGTCTGCGGCTGTGGCGGCGGCGACGCCGTGCGCGCGGTCTTGCCCGCGGTGCTGGCCCAGTCGCCGCGGCTGGTTCTCGACGCCGACGCCCTCAACGCCATCGCCGCCGACCCCGGGCTGCGCACCCAGGCGCAGCACCGCGCGGCGCGAGGCGCCATCACCGTGCTCACCCCGCATCCTTTGGAAGCCGCGCGGCTGCTGGGCACCGATGCCCGCGCCGTGCAGGCGGACCGGCTGGCGGCGGCGCGCGCGCTCAGCGCCGCGTTCGAGGCCGTGGTGGTGCTCAAAGGCTCGGGCAGTGTGGTGGCGGCACCCGGCCACACCCCGGTGCTCAACCTCAGCGGCAATGCCCGCCTGGCCACCGCCGGCACCGGCGACGTGCTCGCCGGCCTGTGCGCCGCGCGCCTGGCCGCGGCGCCCGATGCCTTCACCGCCGTGGTGGAGGCCGTGCACGACCACGGCGCAGCGGCCGAACGCTTCCCCGCCACGCACACCCTCACCGCCGGCGCACTGGCCCGCGCGCTCACGCCCTGAGGCAAGGCCGAACCATTCCCCTCGGTGGCGCACGCCTCGCTGCGGGCGGCAGCAACCCGCGGGCGCGGCCCGGCGGGTCAGCGACGGCTCTTGCGCGCGCGCTTGCCGGCCGCAGCGTCGGCCGCACCCCTGGATTTGCCGCCCTTGGCGGCAGCGGACGCGCGTCCGGGCGCCGAGCGTGACTTCGCCGCCGCGGGCACCGACGCCTCGCGCTTGCGCGCCGCCTTGGCTTTCGTTGCCTTGGCCGGGCGCGGCACGGCGGGTGCGGGCAGGCTGGCCTCGTCGCCGTTACGCGAAACCGTGCTGCCCCGCGCCAGACGCGGACCCGCCAACTCCCCTTCATGCACCAGCCGGAAGTCGATGCGCCGGCCGTCCAGATCGACGCGGCTGACCTGCACCCGCACCCGGGTGCCGATGGCGTAGCGGATGCCGGTGCGCTCGCCCCGCAACTCCTGGCGCAGTTCGTCGAAGCGGAAGTACTCGCCGCCGAGTTCGGTGATGTGCACCAGGCCCTCGACATACATCTCGTCGAGCGTGACGAAGATGCCGAAGCTCGTGGCCGCGGTGACCACGCCGGAATACTCCTCGCCCAGGTGCTCGCGCATGTACTTGCACTTGAGCCAGGCCTCCACATCGCGGCTGGCCTCGTCGGCGCGGCGCTCGTTGGCACTGCAGTGCAGGCCCGCGGCCTGCCAGGCGAGTTCGTCGCCCGTTGGGGCCGGCGCGGGCTTGTGCCCGGGCTCGCGCGCCTTCGACGCTGCGGTCTTCTCCAGCCGCCGCGCCAGCTTGGCATGCGCCTCGCCCGGCAGCGGCAGGGCCGGTAGCCGGTACCGCTGCCCGGCGAGGATGGCCTTGATGACGCGGTGCACCAACAGGTCGGGGTAGCGCCGGATGGGGCTGGTGAAGTGGGTGTAGGCCTCGTAGGCCAGGCCGAAATGGCCGGAGTTGACCGGCGTGTAGATGGCCTGCTGCATGGAGCGCAGCAGCATGGTGTGGATCTGCTGTGCGTCGGGCCGGTCCTTGGTGGCAGCGGCGATGCGCTGGAAGTCGCCGGGCGTGGGGTTGTCGCCGATGCTCAGGCCCACGCCGAGCGCCTTGAGGTAGTTGCGCAGCACGTCCTTCTTCTCGGGCGTGGGGCCCTCGTGCACGCGGTACAGGCCCGGGTGTTTGCCCTGCGCGATGAAGTCGGCACTGCAGACGTTGGCCGCCAGCATGGCCTCCTCGATGAGCCGGTGCGCCTCGGTGCGGGTGCGCGGCACGATCTTCTCGATGTGGCCGGCCTCGTCGCAGACGATCTGCGTCTCCGTGGTCTCGAAATCCACCGCGCCGCGCACCGTGCGTTGCGACAGCAGCGCGCGGTAGACATCGTGCAGGTTGAGCAAGTCATCCACCCGCGCCGCATGCCGGCGCGCCTCAGGCCCGCGGGTGTTGGCCAGAATGGCGGCCACCTCGGTGTAGGTGAAGCGCGCGTGGCTGTGCATCACCGCGGGGTAGAACTGGTAGGCGTGGATCTCGCCCTTGGCCGTGATGAGCATGTCGCAGACCATGCACAGCCTGTCCACCTCGGGGTTGAGCGAGCACAGGCCGTTGGAGAGCTTCTCCGGCAGCATCGGAATCACCCGGCGCGGGAAGTACACCGAGGTGGCCCGTTCGTAGGCGTCGGTGTCAATGGCGCTGCCCGTCTGCACATAGTGGCTCACGTCCGCAATGGCCACCAGCAGCCGCCAACCCTTGCCGCGGCCCACGCGCGTCGGCGTGCAGTACACGGCGTCGTCGAAGTCGCGGGCGTCCTCGCCGTCGATGGTAACCAGCGGCACGTCGGTCAGGTCCACGCGCTGGCGCCGGTCCTGCGCGCGCACCTGGTCGGGCAGGCTGCGGGTTTCGGCGAGGCAGGCGTCGGAGAACTGATGCGGCACGCCATACTTGCGGACCGCGATCTCGATCTCCATGCCCGGGTCGTCGATCTCACCCAGCACCTCCTTGACCCGCCCCACCGGCTGGCCGTAGAGGGCCGGCGGCTCGGTCAGTTCCACCACCACCACCTGCCCGGCCTTGGCCTGACCGACGGCGGCGCGCGGAATCATCACGTCCTGACCATAGCGCTTGTCTTCAGGCGCAACGATCCAGATGCCGCTTTCGTGCAGCAGCCGGCCGATGATGGGCTGCGCCGGGCGCTCGACGATTTCGAGCACCCGGCCTTCCGGGCGGCCCTTGCGGTCGAGCCGCGCGATGCGCACCTTGACACGGTCCTTGTGCAGCACCGCGCGCATCTCGTTGGGGGGGAGGTAGATGTCGGGTTCGCCGTCGTCGCGAACCACGAAACCATGGCCGTCACGGTGGCCTTGCACCGTGCCTTCAATTTCTTCCAGCATCATGCTGGTTGGCGTCGAATTTTTGATATATAATCCTATCTTTCCTGAGATGCCCAGGTGGCGGAATTGGTAGACGCACTAGTTTCAGGTACTAGCGCTGCGAGGCGTGGAGGTTCGAGTCCTCTCCTGGGCACCAAGTTTAAACAAACCGAGTGATCGGTTTCATGATTGAAAGCCGCTGCAACCGCAGCGGCTTTTTTCTTGCCCGAAATGGCGGGCTCGGTATGGAGTTCGGGGTTGATGGCGACCGACCGGGCAAAGGTCGCAGCAACGACTGCGTCTTGGTCTTGCGCCGTCCGACGTCCGGTCAAACCGGCACCGCCACCAGGTCGTGTCCCTGGGCGTCGACGATCTGGGCGCGGGTGAATTCCCCCACCTTGAGCGTCTTGCTGATCTTCTGCGGCGGCAGCAGACGCACCGTGCCGTCGATCTCCGGTGCATCGGCGTAGCTGCGGCCCACGCCACCGCGGCGGCCTTGCGCCGGGGCCGCATCCACCAGCACCTGCAGCGTTTGCCCGATGCGTTCGCGCAGTTTGGCCGTGGAGACTTCCTCGGCCACCGCCATGAAGCGCGAGCGGCGCTCCTCGCGCAGTTCGTCCCCAAGCATGCCGGGCAGCTCGTTGGCGGCAGCGCCCGCCACCGGGCTGTAGGCGAAACAGCCCGCGCGGTCGATGCGCGCGGCACGGACGAAGTCGAGCAGGTGCGCGAACTCCTCTTCCGTCTCGCCGGGAAAGCCTGCGATGAAGGTGCTGCGAATCACCAGCTCGGGGCAGACCTCGCGCCAGCGCTCGATGCGTTCGAGGTTGCGCTCGCCGCTGGCCGGGCGCTTCATGCGGCGCAGGACCTCGGGGTGGCTGTGCTGGAACGGCACGTCGAGATAGGGCAGGATCAGCCCCTCGGCCATCAGCGGGATGACCTGGTCGACATGGGGATAGGGATAGACATAGTGCAGCCGCACCCAGGGAGCGATCCTGCCGAGCTCGCGGGCGAGATCGGTCATGTGGGGGATCACTTCCTGTCCCTTCCACATCCGCGGCTCCTTGCGGATGTCGACCCCATAGGCGGACGTGTCCTGGCTGATGACCAGCAGCTCCTTCGTCCCGGCCTCCACCAGCTTCTCCGCCTCGCGCAGGATCGCGTCGGGGCGCCGGCTCACCAGGTCGCCGCGCAGCGCGGGGATGATGCAGAAGGCGCAGCGATGGTTGCAGCCCTCGGAGATCTTCAGATAGCTGTAGTGGCGCGGCGTGAGCTTCAGGCCCGCGTCCGGCACCAGGTTGACGAAGGGCGAGGGCGGCATCGGCGCCGCCTCGTGCACCGCGCCCACCACTTCCTCATATTGATGCGCGCCGGTGACGGCGAGCACATTGGGGAAGCGGGCGCGGATCGTCTCGGCTTCCTTGCCCATGCAGCCGGTGACGATCACCCGGCCATTCTCGGCGATCGCCTCGCCGATCGCCTCGAGCGATTCCTCCTTGGCGCTGTCCAGAAAGCCGCAGGTGTTGACGAGCACGACGTCGGCGCCGGCATAGTCGGGCGACATCGCATAGCCGTCGCTGCGCAGCTTGGTGAGGATCCGCTCGCTGTCGACCAGGTTCTTGGGACAGCCGAGCGACACCATGCCCACGCGGGGCGCCTCGGGAAGTTTGGTTGCCATGATTGGCGGGCGACATAGGGATTTTCGCCGAAAAAGCTAGGCCG
>OFTY01000175.1_pt1 | contig 68520 bp, 50 predicted proteins | sample 1775061 | NCBI WGS metagenome assembly OFTY01 (sample SAMN08195773, study PRJEB24354) | sludge metagenome | isolation source: sludge from phenol fed wastewater aerobic bioreactor B | place: India: Nagpur | collected 2016-09-16 | reverse complement strand
AGCTGTTCCGCAGTTATCATTTGCTGTTAACGTTGGAGCTGTTGGTACTTCTGCATCGCAAGAATAAGTTATGTTTTGTGGTAGAGCTTCCACAAATACCGGTTTAGTTGTATCAGCTACGGTAATTGTTTGTGTATGCGTAGTTGTATTTCCGCATTCGTCTGTAGCTGTCCATGTTCTGGTAAGTACATAACTGTTTACACATGATCCGTCCACTCTTGTTTCTTTGAAATCCACTGTAGCTGTTCCGCAGTTATCATTTGCTGTTAACGTTGGAGCTGTTGGTACTTCTGCATCGCAAGAATAAGTTATGTTTTGTGGAAGAGCTTCCACAAATACCGGTTTGGTTTTGTCTTCCACCTTAATGATTTGTGTATGCGTCGCTACATTTCCGCAAGCATCTTCTGCTGTATAAGTACGGGTAACCGTATAATTATTTGCACAAACAGGGCTTACGTTGGATATAACATCTTTTACAGTAATTGTAATACCATTTGATCCGGAACAGTTATCTGTTGCCGTCAAATTATCTGCTGCCGGTATTTCTGCCGGGCAGGATACGGTTATATCTGTAGGCAAGTCGCTTGTAAATACTGGTTTTGCCGTGTCTTCTATTGTAAAGACAGCTGTTGTGGTTGAAGTATTTTCACAATCATCAGCTGCAGTAAAAGTTACTTCTATGCTTTTGGAATTTCCGCAGGCAGTTACAAAGTTGTCTTTGTCATAATCATGCGACCATTTTACTGTTCCGCAATTATCTGTAGCGATAGCTCCTGCGTTATTTGCTAACCAGCTGTTTAAAGCATCAGTGTTCCCAAATCCATCGCATTGTACTGTTACGTTTTGAGCTTTTGTAGTAATTGTAGGTGCGATATTGTCGTTTACAGTAATTATTTGTTGGTAGGTTGTTGTGTTTTCACAATCATCTGTTGCTGTCCATGTTCTGGTTACGGTAAAATTATTATCGCATGCTCCAGATGTTATGGTTTCGTCAAAATCTACCACTGCAGTTCCACAGTTGTCAGTTGCTGTTAGTGTAGCTGCTTCAGGTACTTCCGATGCACAAGAAACGGTTACTGTTGCGGCAGGCAATGTGCCTACAAAAGTAGGATTAACGTCATCGTTAACCGTGATGGTTTGCGTATGTATTGTTGCGTTTCCACAATCATCCGTTGCTGTCCATGTTCTGGTTATTGTGAAATTGTTATCACAAGTTCCATTTGTTTTGGACTCACTGAATGTTACTCCTGCATTTCCGCAGTTATCTGTCGCTGTTAAAGAAACTGCAGCAGGTACTTCTGATATACACGAAACCGTAAGGTTTTGTGGTAAGGCCTCATTAAATACTGGTTTTACGTTATCTCTAATCGTAATTATTTGCTCACAAGTTTCAACATTCCCTTGAGCATCTGTTACTGTGAACGTTCTTGTAAATGATTTTGTTCCGTTTGTACAAGCTGAAATTGCTGAATCGGTATGAACAAAATTAGTATTTCCACAAGATTTCAAAACATTAGGAATTCCCGTTGCAGAAGGATCAGTATTTGTTCCGCAGGCAATTTCTATATCATTAGGGCATTCAATTTCTAATGTACAACACATTGGGGCTGCTCCTGTCAGATTTAAGGGCGTACAGTTGTTAGCATCTGTAATTGTAAAATCATAAGGTATTCCCGCTCCGTAAGGTGTACTTGCTACAATTGGATCGGATGTCCATACGTTTCCATTAAAAGTCCCCGGAGTTCCTGTACCTGTTATGGTATAAGGCGCAGTACCCGTTAAGGTTACTTTTACCTGATAAGTTTGGTTATCAACCGAACAAATGGTTTCTACCGTTCCCGAAAGGTTGTTTTCTTTGAAGGTTACCTTTATTTTACCGATGTTACTTTTACATACTCCATCTACAATAAATCGGTTGATGACATAATAAGTTCTTCCGTCTACTAATGGTGTATTTAAAGGTAAACGATCTGCAGGTAAATCAGAATTGGCTTCCTGAATGTTTTCGTACCAATCTAAATGATACACCGTAGTTGTTCCTTCAAAAGGGATGTCTGCTAGAGTAGGTGTACCACCATTTACTGACGGATTACAAATTTCCGGGTATTGATATTCAGGTTCAATTGTTAAAAGAGTATCTATAGGCAGTTCCATAGGTATAATATTTTCATATAATACCTGATCAATACCGGTAGCCGAACAATCTGGGTTAGGTGCACAAGGTAATACATCAATATTTTGGAAAACTGTTACTTTGATATCCCCAAAATTGTAATGACAATTTAAAGCTGTTATGTTTGATCCCGTATATTTTAGAGGAACATTATTGAATTTTAATGTTTCGCCAACGTTTATATTTGCTATTACTTTGTATAAATATCCTCGCACCGGGTCAATACCTTGGTATTCTACTTTACTTGTAGGTAACAGATAAGCTGCCGGATCTCCCACAATAGTCCAATCTGCCGGTAATTTTAGAGCTACTTGATATTGGTTGGTAATAGGATCGTTTACTCCAAAAGCCCCTGAATTTTTAATTTCGGCATTGTAAATTGCTCTTAAAATTCCTCCGGTAGTTAAAACCGGGTCTAACACAACATTTGTTGTTCCTTCTTCTCTTAATTCAGGGAAAGAATCGGATCCTCCTGCAATAATAATGCGTTTGGTTGTTGCTGTTGTAATGTTTGTTACCTGAGTTCCGCAAGTATTTGTAGCGGCTGGTGTAGCAGTGTGTTTTGCGCCACTTCTAAAATCACAAGTATTTACTTTGTAGTAAACCCTTATCTTAACTCTCTCTAAGGTATTAAGCTTAACACTATTTGGCAATTTGATTTCTAAAATGCCGCCATTTATTACAGCATCAGTCACATTGCCAAGCATCCATGAAGATGCGGTTCCGCCTGCTGCCGAAAATACATTACTGTATTCAAATTTATTATTGTAAGCTAACCCCGGAGCAGTATTTAAAGGAATGCTGATTTTTAGATTATCTAGTTGAGAATCTCCTGCATTGTGTAATTGTACGCTATACCATATTTCATTACATAAATCGGGTTTTGTATTTACTCCGTTAAACTGATCAACAACTTCTGTTTGTAATATATTTTGAATCGTTTTATGGGTTAATACTAAATCATTTAATTTACATCCGTCATTAATCGAAGCAGGATAGCTTGCCGTTGTACAACTGTACCCTGATGTCAGAGTTAAAGAGTGTACTTCGCAGTTAATAACATCTGCTTTTATTAAGTAATATTTTGCTGTACCAGATGTAAAATCACCTAACTGATAAATATTTGCACCATTTGCAGCTAAAGCAGATTGTGGGTTAGCACCATTATAATCATCAACTTGCTGTATTGATTTGATAATTAAATTACCGCTTTTTTTAGCAAACCATACACTATTAAAGTTTCTGGATCCGTTACTTTGAACTCTTACAACCCATGAAACTTCTGTTCCGTCAGGACTTAGTGTCCCAAAAAGGCTGTTGCCTGCCGGTGTTAGTGTAAGTGTACCAATTCCCGTGTTATAAGTGAGATTTTGTGTATTGCTATACGGTTTTAATAAGCCTTCACCATCTACCGTATGTCCGTTTAGCGTAACTTCTATAACCTGACTTGTTGCATTAGTTGTTGGTTCACACTCAGAAAGAGTTACAATTGGCGTGATTTTTAATTCAAAACCTTCGTCCAAGTAATCAATACCATTGCCCGCACCTAAAGAACTTGCCGTTATTGTTTTTAAAGCAGCGGACAAATCTAAGAGATATTCGTCATTATTAACTGCAGGTAGTACAGCAATAGTTGTTGTTGGATTTGCTATCCAAGGCTGATTGACTACTGTTACAGTAACGCCTGTCAGTGTAATATAATGAGGTACTTTCAGGATAGCATCTGTTGGAACAAATAATTTACGATATTCATTTTTGAAAATCGCATCTTGTTTTTTAAACCCTAAAATGTTTGCTGAAAATGTTGCTGTGTTTGTGTTTTCTTCACAATTAACAAAATTCTTTGTTCCTCCCGAAAAGCCAAAGTCATGGGTTACGTATAAACCCGTTGCTGTATAGGTTCTTCCGCACAATAGACCTTCGTTTGTGGTAGTGTCTATTAAATACGATTTTGTCGGGAATCGCTTTAACCCTATGCTTGAAGTGCCTGCTTTTACTTCTATTGAAAGACGAACGTCATCGCCATCTGTTAACGGAGCTGGCAATGTGTATTCCAATATATAAGCAGAGGATGTTTGGGTTACAGTGGCACTTGAAGTAACTGTAGTTCCATTTATAATAATTTTTCCTGAAGTTGTTCTTAAGGTAGCATTAGTACTTGCCTCTTTTTCTATTACTAAACGCACTGTGTTAAACGGTCCGTTTGTAACTCGGGCAGTCGAAGTCTGAAAAATTTCTAAAATGTCACCTGTGATAAAGGCTCTGTCATATGCGTTTGTTGACGGTGTGCTAACAATAGGAACACCACTGCCATTTACAGCATGTCCTAAAGAGATTCTTTTGACTCCTGCAGGACCGTTTATTAAACCATCATCGCATGGACCGGTAGGGCAAAACCCTTTAAGTTTGGTTTCATTACACTTAAAAACAACAGGAGTACATGTTCCTGTGCCATCAGCTTTTCTTAATTCACCTCCTACGCGGTACCATAAGTCATCTAAATTTGTTGACGGACAGGTTAAGGTTATTGGAAATTCTAAATTTTCGAATGAAAAGTCTAAATCTCTACCTGTGCTCCAAGGAGCTGTTCCATAAGTAAAAGTCAATTCCCATTTGTTACCCCCTACATTTACTGCTGTAATTCCTTCAAAATCAAAGCCGGTAGTGGAAAGGTCATCAGACAATTCTACTGTGATTACAAATTGGTCTCCATTATTTAATCCTTTAAAAGGAATATTAAAATTGGTGAACATGTACTCTGCCATAAGAGGTGTGCCTCCAATAATATCTACTTCACCAATATGCATTCCTGTATAATTATACGAAATTTCTTCACTAACAGTCCCACCGCTATTAACAGGCGCACAAGAGTTTGTATAATCAAAAGACGCATTAAATGCATTGTGCCCGTTGCTGAATTGCGTTGGAGCTGAAGTACAGTCTGCAGCTGAAGTGCTTGGCGCAGGATAATATTGTTCAAATACGATAGTTGCTGTTGCACCTCCTGTTAAGGCAGGAATCTGTACTCTTATTTTTTGGGGATTAGAAGAATCGATAATTGTTGCCGATATACCGTTTACAGTAATAGAACTAGGGTCTATTTTTCCGCCTAAATCCTGCGTGCTGATTTCAAAATCTATAACATCAGTAGCAGTACTTCCATTATTTTTAACTATCCACGTATTAGCTCCAAAATTGTTAAAACAGTTTATTACCGGAGATGAAGGGGTTACTGATAAGCTTGGCGCACCTGCTACTGCTAAATTGATAATGTGAGTTGCTGTCCCGTTAACTGCCGAAGCAGTGCATTTTGTTGCACAGCCATAGTATACTTCATAATCGGTAGGTGTAAGAGAGCAATCTTCTATTTTTACTTTTTCTTTAAAAGTAATGCTTTCTCCGCTTTTCAGGCTCATACCTGAAAATATAAGCCGATCTGGATTTGAGTCATCAATTACCCACCCTGCAGTTGTTAAGCTTGTATAGTTGTATGAAACATGCGAAAGGCCGTTGCCTAAAATACGGTCTAAAGTAAATTGAAATATTTCTCCATTACCTTGATTTTTAATGGTAATAGTTCGTTCAGGCTCGTTACCTATATTTCCTGTAATAGGATTGGGAGCAATATTAACCCTTAATACCGCATAGCGGATATTTATAGCGTCGCTTGTTCCAGTTTGAACTCCGTTTGTACAGCCACTTAACGTGTAAGTTACTACAGGATCTCCTGTTGAAGAGCCTATTATGCTGCACAAAGCTTTTGCTTTAAAGGTTATTTCTATTTCTTGGGAAGATGATCCTGATGGAATGTTTATATCCATTGTTGCCATCGGTCCCGTTTGCTCGGTTATTGTTGCCGGAGTTCCATCTATGTTGATTGAACCAGCTTCGAGTTCAAATCCGCTCGGAAGTTCTATTTTTAATTCCCCGTTCGGGCAATCCTGACTTCCTTTTGCAATTCTAACCGCGAATTGCTGAGATTCGGCACATACATCAAGAACCGGAACACTGCTGTCTGTTTTAAGTGTCTGTCCCTGCGTATCCTTTGCCGATAACAATAAAAAAGAAAACAGAAATATCAGCATAGCAGACTTCCATTTTCCTAAAATTGTAAAAAAATGCATTAACGTAGTTTTATAATCCATAAAATATTGTTTTTACTTCATTAAGTGATTGTTTTAAAAAGTTTAATGATCTGGCTTTTCTCGTCACATAGAATTTATATTTAGTAGTTAATAATAGTTATATCAATTAATTTTTTATATTGCTAATGAATAGTATGCTATGCCGTTTGTTTTGTGGTGTTTTGCGGATTCTATAAAATGGTGCAATTTTATTATTTTATAGATATCTGATAATTAGTAAAATAATAAAATTATTAAATAATTAATTTTTTAACGAATTAGATTATTAGTATAAATTATGTTAAATCATATTTTGTATTTTTTGATTAAAAACATCAGGTTGTGTTAAATTTTAAAAGAATTATATCAAGAATAAATCTTTTCTTTGTTAAAAAAACCGAATTGATGAGAGTATTTCATAGCTCTAAAATTGTTTGTTTGTGTTTATTATCTTTTTGATAGAGAATTAATTACCTATAAAAAGATCAGGGTACGAAATTAGGGGAGTTTTTTATTGGTTTACTTGTAAAAAAGCACATAAAATTTGTAATTATTCACCGGTTTGTTTTTGTATTTTTTGAAAGGTAGACTATCAATGATTATCTGTTTTGTTTTAGTAGAGGGAATGGAGTTGAACTTTTTGATGTGTTTTCTGTTTATTACTCACCAAACCGCTTAATGTTAATTGTCTTTTCTTTGACTTTGATTGTGAATTTTTGAATATGTGTGATTTTACCCGGTTCTATTTTAAAATCGCGGCTGGCTTCTTCACAAAATGCATTTAGCGGCAATGAACTTTCAGCAAGTGAAATTTGATAGACTCCTGTTGGTAAAAATATTATCAATTTTCCTTCATCGTTAGTTGAAATTCGCTGGATAAACTTTCCGTTTTGAGAGATGTTGAATACGATGCCTCCTGTTTTGGGTTCAAAATCTAATACAGTTTTTGAATCAAATTCATATTGAATTTTGCCTGATGCAGTACCGCTTTGGTGCAGCGGTATTTCAACAAGTGTTTTGTAGCTGTCTATAGTATATTCTGTTCCTGTTGTAAACCATCCTTTTTGGACTGTTGGCTTTAGCTTATAAGAACCAAACGGTATAGAGCGGTATAACAATTTCCCTTCGCTATCTGTTTTAAATGTTGTATTGTTAATAGTAATAAGATAGTCGGCGGCTATTTCATCGTCTTCATCAAATATATTATTGGCATTTTTATCGTAGTATATTTGTGCCGTTAAGGTGCCTTTTTTGCCTGAGGAAGGAGACTGTCCTTTAAATTTAATGGTCAATCCTGCTTCTATGATAAACATATTATTGGAAGAAGAAAAAGAATAGGAGCTATTATTTCGCATATCGTAACGATACCAAGATGAATTGAGGTAAATCTGGTATTGATCTGTAGGAAGATAGCGAAGATTAATAAAACCCGAAGGAGTTTGACCTGTTGTAAAATCATTAATATAGCCTGCGCCGGAACTTATAAATATTTTATTGTTCATCAATCTTTTATCTATAGAAACCGATGATATTAAACGCTGAAATGTCCGAGAGTCTTCTGAGTTTCTGGAAGTAGAAATGTATTCTGACAGAAAAAAGCTTCCGTATTGATAGCTAACATTTGCAGTCAGCCACTTAAAGCTGTAAGCTGTACTAAATTTAAACTGGGGTTTTAAACCGTCTGTATTTGGCAATTTTGCAAAACCCTCTTCCAATGCCAAATTGAGAGAATGCTTGCTATTTTTGCTAAACCAATTAAAATTTTCTACCAAGCGATGCGCTCTCATAGCTAAATTTTCGGAGCTTTTTGTTGTATTCCATCCAAAACTATTACTTGATTCTGTCTGATACTGATAGCCTAATTTTATTGCTGTGTTGTTTAATCGGGCAAAATTGATTCCTGAATCAAACCTGAAGTTGGTTGACTCCATATTTGTTGTGTAGGTATGTGATTCTGGTGAAAAATCAGACATGAAAATACTGGAATAAACGGTGTGTTTTTCAGAAATATTTTTTACAAAATTTTGTTGTATCTGTATCATTCCCCGACGACTTCCGGGAAAATAGGCACTGCTTAAAAAATAATTACCAGATAGTTTTACCCCGCTTATTTCTCCATTGTATTGGGTTTCCAAAGCAAAGGAAGCTTCATTTTTATTAACTGTTTTATAATGACTCATTCCTCCGTAAACCTTTAAATTTCCTCTCCATTCATTGTTAAAGGAATAGGCTTTGTCTATTCCGATTAAATGGTGAAGGGTTTGTTCCATTGCGTCTTCTTTAAAAATATAACTTGCCGAAGTATATCCGGAAGGATTGGTGGCGCCTATAATTCCTGTTGCATAAACTCCGTAACCATATTTTAAAAATGAATTTTTTTCTGTCAAATTAAAATTTTGATCTATAAATCCTATCTGAATTTTTTTAGACTTTGATTTGTCAGCAGTTCCAATTTCTATTCCGCGCCCAAAAAGAGCCATTTCTAGAGGTTGATTGATATTTCCTATTTTTAATTGATGATTCTCAAAATGATAATCTAAATAAGTATTGCTTATTATCGGTTCATTGGCATTGTCTGATTGATAAATATTTCCGCTAACTGATAAATATCCTGCGGGGAGATTAATATCGCCTGAACCTATTAATTGATAAACTGTATTGTTAGCACCTATCTTTCTGTAACTGCCCGTGAGGCTGTTTCTTTGGTAATATTGAGATTGACGAGCTGCCTCCATGTCTTGAAAACGCTTGTTTGAAGAAATATTTTGAACCGTTATGGCTAAATTGCCAAATAGTTCCTTCTCTGTTCCTCTCATTCCTGCAATATTTATTGTAAATTGTGGTTGATCCAGTAATGATTGAGGCGGAAGAAATTTAAAATTAAATATGGTGTCTTGTTGAATAGCTACAGTTCCTTTTTTTTCAAAAAAATTCTTTTCACCTGTGAGTTCCGGTATGCTGAAAATAATTGAAGTATTCTGTCTGCGATTCCCTAAATTGCTCACAGTTACCTGAACGGATAAAGAGTCGTTGGGATTACTAATAAAAAGCATGGGATTTGAGGTAGATAACCGAAGATTATTGTTCTCTTCTATGGTTTGTCCAATGCTTTCAGTTTGAATTATTTTTAATTTGTCATTCAGTAAATCAATTTTGATTTGAGAAGTTCCGGCTTGTGCAATTTGTTGAAACAGTATTTTTACAGGAATAAATTTCTTTTCTTTTGAGTCTAAATGAATGTCTATCTGCTCACCGGAAATACTTTGAAAACCTTCAGGAGTTTTGATGTTTAAAAAGCCGTTAAAAGGGTGATCGGAAGTATTGACAAGTGTAGCCACAAGATCCATCAGGTTTTGTTTGCTTGTTATTGTATCCTTTTTTATTTCCATAGCAATTTGTTGTGCATAGGAAGAGAAGCAGGTACCTATCGTCAAAAAAATAAAAAATATTTTCCTGGCTATTAAATTAGGCATTATAAAGCTTTTTGTTACTGAGGCGTAATTTCATACTGTAATGTAGTATAGTAATTATCCTTTTCTGATATGATAAAATTAGGATCATTGGGTTTGCTGGCATATTTAATATTATAATATGCGATAGTTCCCTGTGTTGAACCTCCTGAAGCAATTTTTTGTGAATTTGCGCCGAGCCATATAGGAAATACGGCTGCAGAATTGCCGGAAGAGAGCGTTAAGGAAACCTGTATCGTGTTTAAAGGTAATGTGTTTCCTTGACCAGACATAAAAGTACCTTGAAGCGATTTTACTTTTACATGGTAATCTGTATTGGCGTTTACCTTTAATGCGTTGGGGTAAACAACACTTGCTCCTTGTATATAATCTTTCTTTGTTTTTAGTTCCAGCAACCCATTGACAGCATTGCCCTCTATTGTGATTGACAATTGCGGTTTTGGATCGGGAGGTGTCCCGCTTAATGTGGCAATTTGTAATCGGTAAACAGCATTAATTACTCCTTTAATATTATTATTGCTATCGTAGAACTTAAACTCTAAAGGAACTTGAAATTCTGACCAGGTAGTAAAGGCTGAGAGGTATGAACCACCTTCTACTTTTAAATCAAAAGGCATGTACAAATTGTAGTACTGATTTCCTTCTGATGTGTTATAAAGACCTGCTTGGGATTGAGGTACTAAAAATACTTCCTGATTCTGTTGCAGAATAGCTTGTAAGGGCATGCCTATTTGTGAAATTGTAGGAGCTGTTCCCTGATTAAATTGTCCGTATGTTGGGGTAGCCATTAAGCTGAGCTTATCTGCCGGAAATATTTGACTTCCGTTAGTTATGGGCTGGATAACACGAACTGATATACGCCAGGTAGGTAAGTTCAGACTGCCGTTTCCGTCTAACCATACTCTGTAAGCGTTTGGTTTAATAATTCCGTTATACGAATCTATTGAAGCGTAATTATTGCTGTCAACATGTAGATTCTGGGCACTGAATGTCCATGAAAAAAGTAATGAAAGAATATATAAATAAAATTTATTCATAAGTAAATGATAGTTCTGCCATTTCTATGGTGTTATCATCTCCGTAATCTATAAGGATTGTTGCTATGTATTTCCCTGATTCTAAATTTTCGGGCAAGACAATGTCGGTTTCTCTGAAATCACCGGGCATACTATAAAAAATAATATGATCCATTGTGGTCTTTTTTCCTGTTTGAGTATTCAGTAATTCGGGATAGATGATACCATCTGCCCATACATTTCCTAAATTTTCAAAATGAAGATTTATGTTTTTTGTCTCTTTGTTAAACAAAAGGTTTTGTATTTCTAACTTTTTGTTTTTTGCTTCCAAAGTACGGTGAAACAATTTTATGCCAGATCGTACAGATACTTTAATATTTGCTCCTTGTTTATCTACATCGTCTATCGGATTCATCTGAGTAACATAAAGCATAGCCGTATGTACAGGAATTTCGGGAGTTAATGTGTTAGGAGCGGTCAGAGTTACTTCAATTTCTTTTGCTTCGCCCGGTTTCAAAGAAAAATAATTATCTTTTTGTTTAATATTTACCCAACCGGCACAAGAAGTTGTTAAGCTATCTGAAGGAAACATTAGATTTTCTCCCTTTTTGTCGTATTTCCAATCACCCAAGCTTACAGCTAAATCCAATGTGTTGCTTTTGCTTACATTAGTAACTTTTACTGTTTGACTGCTGCTTTGCCCCGGGTCTGTTTCATAATACAGACGAGGAGGTGAAACAGAAACTCCTGTTTGTGCAGTTGCAGTCAATGCTGCTATCAAAAAGCTTAAAAAGAAAAAAAACTTTCGCATACTTTTATTGTCTTTACCTATACAAGTTACAAAAAAAGTGTTACAGTATTGCAACACTTTTTATATCTAAATATTATTTTATTGACTATTGTGCTACAATAGTATAGGTCAACTGAGTTGTATAAACTGTTGGATTTTGACCTGCTACGTAATAATTGATATAAGCGTTTGCGTCAGCTCCCTTGTATTCTATGTTAATGGTTTTGTCAACCGCTCCGTAAACAGATGATACAATAGTTTGTTCACTTTGGCTTAAAGCTATTGATGTGTTAGTCGCATTTGTGATAGCATTAGTTCCGGACGATGGTATGATTTGAATACTATTGGCTTCAATATTACCATGAGCACCGCCTACTGCTGTTGTAGTTAAATGCGCACTGCTTGATTTTACCGTTACGGCAAATCCTCCTGTACTGAATACTTCTAAGTGGTCTTCTAAAACTTCCGAAGTAACTCCGTCTTCATAATCGTCTTTTGACATATATTCTAAGTCAACTATGTCTTGAGCTGGATTTACGATCAAAGTTTGAATAGGGTGCAGTTTTACGTTTAAAGTTACGTTTCCTGTTTCTTGAGCTTGAGAAGCGATTCCGAATAACATCATTAAAGATGCTAGAATTATTTTTTTCATTTGTTAAATTGGTTTATTTTTTTAATTTTGTTTTTTGGTATGCTACTGATTTATACTTGTTAATCAGCGCGCAAATTTAGAGGTAATTTTTACGGATTTATCTTTGAAAAAAGACTTAAAATTTGTTGTTTTTTACCGATTTGTTTTTGCTTTATTTTTTACAAAACAAAGTTAAAGAGAGAATTAGAGTTATTGTTTGTGAAAAAGCGCTTTAAAATTGTTGCTTTGTTTAAGACCAGCGACGGTAAACTAGTTTTCCGTTTTATTTTACTTAATATAGGGATTATAAGTATTTCGAAAGTTTTTGAGTATATCTTTGTTTTGAGAATTATTGTATTTGAAAAGAGAGGGCTAAACAGACACTTATATGAGAGGAGGAGCTATCAAATATTGCACTACTTTTATATGCATGATGTACTCTATAGTCTTTTGTAGAGATAAATATAGCTCTGATTAATTCAATTCTCCTGAAACTAAATTGATACCGTGAAAGCTAATTTAAAGCTTGAATAGAGCTAAAATAGCGTTATAATATTTTTTGGATAGTGGTCAAAAAATTATTGTGAAACAATAGTATACATGACATTGTAAGTGTAGGTTGTAGCTGTGTCAGAAGCGTTATAATAATCAATATACATATTTGCCCCGGCTCCTTTGTAGCTAATATTAAAATTTCTGTCTATACCGCCTGTTGTACTTGTAATAATAGGTTGTTCTTGATCGGATAAGTTTTTTTCTAAATATACAACACTGCTTTGCATAATAGGTTTAGACCCTGATGAAGGGACAATTGCAATACTGTTTGAAGGAAGCTTTTTTCCTAAAGGATTGCTATTTACTCTTATTTGAAAACCACTGGTACTGTATATGGTTAAATGATCTGCCTGCTCAGAAGTCACTCCGCTTTTATAATTCTCCTTTGTCGTATAATTAAGGGTTACTTCGTCTTGTGATGGATTTATAACTAGCGTTTGTATAGGATACAAATTGATATTTAGCGTAACACTATTTTGTGCAGATGCTTTTAAAATCAGTAAACTAAAGAAAAAAAATGCTGTTAAAAATGAGATCCTCATGCCTTATCTGTACTTTATTTTATACTATAGCTAAAGATAGTTAATTCTAGTTATTAAAAAGCATGATTTTTGTCATATGTTTACATAAATGTGAAAAACTATGAAGATTATTCATAGCTTTTGGATTTAAAATAATGATAATCAGATTGTTGTTTTAATAAATGCTTGTTAAGATTTCTCTTATTTCAGAAGGTGTTTTTCCTGTGTGCGTTTTAATAAAAGTACTGAAATTGCCTTCATCATTAAATCCCAATTCATAGGCGGTCTCCGATATAGTAAAACTAGAGTGTTTCAGAAGCCGGATACTTTCGCTTACTATTTTTTCTATGATTACCTGCTTAGCAGATTTGCCTAGTGTTGTTTCGGTAATATCGGTTAACCGCCTCGGAGTCATATGCAATTGGTCGGCATAAAAAATAACCTGCCTTTCTTTTTTATAATTCTTTTGCAGTAAAATTCTGAATTTGTTTATGACATCAAGCGAAGTAAATTTTTTCAAATTCTCTTTCTTTACCATTTCTTCTTTAACATAAAACAATCCATCCAGCAAAAGTCCCTCTATGCAGTTATGGGCAACTGAAAGATATAAAGCTTTGTTTTTTTTAGTTTCATACAAAACAATTCTGTCTATAACCAGTTTTTTTACCTCTTCTATTGGTATTGACGAAGAAATAATGAGTGGCTCTGAAGAGTGATGAAAAAATACCTCAGAATTAAGTAATAGTCCGTCATTTACCGATCTTTCATAAAAAGGCGCATTAAAGGCAATAACGTAAACGCTGTTTTCATGTTCGTATTCAGCGCCCAGAACAACATTTTGTCCGGGACTTATGAATACTATATTTCCCTTAGATAATTTGTAGGTAATATTTTCTAAAGTAATTTCTGTATCTTTCATTATAATGTGAATTACAAAATAATTAAAGATGTAAAAATCTCTTTTTCCTTGATTTCTTGCTATTAATACATGAGAAGGGTTTATGCTGAATCCGTCCACATTAAGTTCATCAGTGATTTTGTACATAGTAAGGTTTTTAATAATTTATAAATGTTTGTTTGGTTTAAATTCATGTTGATGTTCTAATTCCTACTTGTGCTATTTGACACAAAAAAAAGAACCTCTTTTTCCTGTTTTTCAAATTTGTTTTGTTTTTAAAACAAAACATTCGTTAGTATATATTAGACAGATACTGCAACAAAAAGTCACATTTTTACTCAGCTTATTTAAAAATATATTATTCCCATAATAACTGGCTGATTTTTAAATTTTAGTAATTGATAAAATCAATATATTATATCTGTTTTTTTAGCTTTATATCTATTAAAAATTGTTTTTAAAAAGTAAAATATTGTGTTATTGCTATGGCTGATTTTTAAATTGTTTTTGCAGTTTTTCTCTATTTTCTATTATTGCACGAATCCCATTAACAGCATCCTCTTTCCCTCTTCTGTATCTCATACGTGCATTATCTGTTGTTGTACCTAATAAATCTGCAAGTAATACGAAATCTCCGTATTTGATTTTCATTTTTTGTTCGCTTTTCATAACTACACACATTTTTTATATTACTTTTGTTTTATTGTTAAGACAAATATATTCCAATATTTTGGAATAAAACAATTAAACATCTAATATTTTGGAAACAGCAAGAGCGAGAATAATTCAATTTATTGAAAAACAAAAGATTGAGCCTAAAAAGTTTTTAGAAACGACAGGTTTAAAAAAAGGTTTTGTTGATAAATCTCATATCAATTCAAGTGCTTCAGATGTCTATCTTTCCAAAATTTTGAACAGTTATCCCGAATTATCGGCAGAATGGCTCTTGACCGGAAGAGGGGAGATGTTGAAAAGCGATAATTCGCAACTTATCAATGAAGATAGAGAGTCCTATAATGAAAAAGAACATTTGATTCCGCTATTTGAAGACGTACTTGCAAAACACCAAGATTATGAAATTCCTGATATAGATGCCGTACAGTGGATAGATGCTGGCAATTGGTTTTATGGAATAACAGCAGCAATACGCTATAGCGGAGACAGTATGTGTGAGTATCCCAGCAAATGTATTTTGGCATTAAAGGAAATAACAGACTATGAACAGATAGTTTGGGGTGAAAATTATTGTATAGAAACATCCGAATTTAGAATTGTAAAACGGATACAGAAAGCTAAACAAAAAGACAATATAACAGGATATAGTTCCAATCCCAAAAGTTATCCGGACGGACAGCTTATCTACGAACCCATTAATATTCCTCAAAGAAATATTCAAAAGCTTTATAAAGTTTTGGGATATATTGTAAAATAATATCCAGATGTTTTTTATTTTTTTAAGTTAACACTTTTTCAGTGTTTATGGCTATATTTGTTTCAGAACTAATTTTATTCTAATTATTTATGAGAAAATCACTGATGACACTTTTGGTTGCAACTATTGTCATTTCCTGTAAAAATACAAGTAATGAAGAAACTGCAAAACAAGAGTATCCCGAAACAAAAAAAGGAGAAATAACAGATACCTATTTTGGCGAGGAAATAGCAGATCCATATCGTTGGTTAGAAGATGATCGCTCAGCAGAAACTGCAGCGTGGGTTAAAGCACAAAACCAAGTTACATTTGATTATTTGGATCAAATACCTTTTCGGGAGGAATTAAAAAAACAAATGGAAGAAGCTTGGAATTATGAAAAAATAGGAGCCCCTTCTAAAGAAGGAAAGTATACTTATTTTTTTAAAAACGACGGACTTCAGAATCAATCTATCCTTTACCGAAAAGATGAAAGTGGAAAAGAAGAAGTTTTTCTGGATCCCAATAAATTTTCTAAAGACGGAACAACTTCTTTAGGAAGTATTGACTTTTCAGAAAACGGAAGCAAAGCTGCTTATGCTATTTCTGAAGGAGGAAGTGATTGGAGAAAAGTAATTGTGTTGGACGCAGAAACCAAACAAATTGTAGGAGATACATTGGTCGATGTAAAATTCAGTGGAGTATCGTGGTATAAGGACGAAGGTTTCTATTATTCAAGTTACGATAAGCCTGAGGGAAGCGAATTATCTGCAAAAACAGATCAACACAAACTGTATTACCACAAACTTGGAACCTCTCAAAAAGATGACCTGATCATCTTTGGAGAAAATGAAAAAAGACGATATGTTGGCGGAAGTGTAACTGACGATAATCACTATCTGATAATTACCGCTGCTAATTCTACTTACGGAAATGAATTGTATATCAAAGATTTAACCAAATCAGACAGTCCTGTTGTTTCTGTAGTAAATAATTTTGACAATAATCACACTGTTCTGGACAATGAAGGAAATAAGCTATACATTGTTACAGATTTAGAAGCACCAAATCAAAAAGTAGTAACTGTTGATGCAGAGGCGCCAGCTCCAGAGAATTGGAAAGATTTTATTTCAGAAACAACTGATGTTTTGTCTCCTTCAACCGGTGGCGGGTATATATTTGCCAATTATTTAAAAGATGCTGTTTCTGTAGTTAAGCAATTTGATTATAAAGGAACATTAATAAGAGAAATTGAACTTCCGGGAATAGGTACAGTTGGAGGATTTAGTGGCAAAAAAACAGAAGACGTTTTGTATTATTCTTTTACAAACTATATAACGCCGGGTACAATTTATGCTTTTGAAGCAAAAGGTGGAAAATCTTCGGTATATGAAAAACCAAAAGTAAAGTTTGATTCAGATCAATACGAATCCAAACAAGTATTTTACACATCCAAAGACGGTACAAAAGTACCTATGATTATTACTTACAAAAAAGGAATCGATTTAAATGGAAAAAATCCAACCATGTTATATGCATACGGAGGATTTAATATCAGCCTGACGCCTTCTTTCAGCATTGCCAATGCAATATGGTTGGAAAATGGAGGAGTTTATGCTGTTCCTAATCTTAGAGGAGGAGGAGAGTACGGTAAAGAATGGCACGTAGCCGGTACAAAAATGCAAAAGCAAAATGTATTTGACGATTTTATTGCAGCTGCCCAATATCTGATTGATAATAAATATACTTCTTCGGAGTATTTAGCCATCAAAGGAGGTTCAAACGGCGGATTATTAGTAGGAGCAACAATGACGCAACGTCCGGAACTTATGAAAGTAGCTTTGCCTGCGGTAGGTGTATTGGACATGCTGAGATATCACAAGTTTACAGCAGGAGCAGGATGGGCGTATGATTATGGTACGTCTGAAGACAGTAAAGAAATGTTTGAATACTTAAAAGGCTATTCACCACTTCACAATGTAAAAGAAGCTAGTTATCCGGCTACTATGGTAACAACAGGAGATCATGATGACCGTGTGGTTCCGGCTCACAGTTTTAAATTTGCAGCTACTCTTCAGGAATATAATAAAGGCAACAATCCGGTATTAATCCGCATCGAAACCAATGCAGGGCATGGTGCAGGAAAATCGGTAGCACAAAATATTCAGGAAAATGTAGATTTGCAAGCTTTTACGCTTTACAATATGGGAGTTACCAAGCTCAAAAAATAAATCTGAATGGAAATTTGATAAAAAAACGCAGCCTCTAAAAGGCTGCGTTTTTTTTGAACGGTTATAGAAAAGCATAGTTCAAATACGTTTATTCATATTTATAATCTTTGATTCCGGCGTTAATTTCGGCATCTATAAAGTTTTGCTCTGGAGGAATAGGACAAGAAAACTTAGGATTATAAACGCAATAAGGATTATAAGCCATGTTAAAATTTAAAATAAGCACATTGTCTGAAGGTATTTCCAAATCCAGATACCTGCCTCCGCCGTAAGTAGTCAATCCTGAAGTTAAATCAGTGAAAGGCAGAAAAAGATGTTTTTTGTATTCTTCTTTTTCTCGTATGCTGATATCCTGAAAAACATCAAGCTTTTGTTTTTTTCCATTGAGTGTAAAATGGACTTCACCGTATTTTATGTAAATAGGCTTTCTGGCAGTAGTAGTTTGCATTTCAAAGGGTTTTTCATCCGGAGTTGGAATTAGTTCAGCCTCTATGATATATTGTTCATTAACAGGGAAGAAATCGAGTTCTTTAAATGACTTGATTGCATCTTTTGGCAAAGGAGATGATTTTTCGTTTGTAAACTCTTTGTTTAGGTTTTTTTGAAAAATAATTGCTTTATCACTTTCTGTTTTGGGTTGCGAGCAGGCAAATGTTAGAGATAAGATGAATCCTAAAGCGAGTATTTTCTTCATGGTACTTGTTGTTTGTTTTTGTGGAGGAAGTAAAAGTAACAAAAAAAGTCCTGTCAATAAAATTAACAGGACTTGGATTTATAATACTGTGTATTATCTATTTTACATGGGCTCTTAGCATCCAGGCAGCTTCCTCGTGCTTTTGCATAAGACCGGTCAGGAAATCAGCAGTTCCCTGATCGTGTAAATCATCAATAGGGTCTATATTTTCGCGTAGATAAATAATAATGGCTTCATGATCCTTTACCAAATCCTTTATCCATGATTGGCTGTCATTTGATTTGTTATCTCGGCTTTCAGAAAGTTGAGTTAAGGCAAGGTATTCTTTTAATGATGAAGGAGCATAGTGTCCTAACTGACGGATTCTTTCGGCAACATCATCTACACTTTCTTCTAATTCTCCATATTGACTTTCAAAAAATAAATGCATAGAGTGAAAGTCAGGACCTTCAACATTATAATGAGCTTTTCTTGTTTTGGTATACAATACAAACTCATCTGCTAATACTTTTGATAAGATGTCTACTATTTTTTGACAATCTCCACTTTTAATTCCAATATTTGTTTTCATAGACAAAATTTTTAATATGATTGTAATTACTTTTTATAAAGTTACGAAAATCCGGTGTAAACTCTAAATAAAAAAGGTCTTTTATTAATAAAAGACCTTTTCTGTAATTTAAGATTATTTTTTTAACTGATCTGCTGCGTTTTGTAAGCCTTTGCTAGCTTCTTCTTTAGCTTTGTCTGCTTTTTCTTTAGACTCTTCTATTTTTTTGTTAGCATTTTCTTTAGCTTCTTCTGCCTTTACTTTAGCCTCTTCAATTTTCTGATTAGCGTTCTCTTTTAGGTTTTCAACAGCTTCTTCAGTTCCTTCTTTGATATCTGCGCCAAGCTCTTTTGCCTTAGTAGCAGTTTCATCCCAAGTTTTTTGAGCAGCCTCTAAAGCTTTTTGTGCTTCTTCTTCAGCTTTTTTATCTCCGTTTTTAATAGCTTCTTCTAATTTAGCTTTAGCTTCATTTACGTGTGCTTTAGCATCTTCAAAAGCTTGATTGAAATCGGCTTCAAGTTCATCTCCTGTAGTCTCTAAGTTTTCTTCAACTACCTCCATGTCTGTGCTGCTTTCTTTTTGGGTGTCTTTACAAGAAGTAGCAAAGATTAATCCACATGCAGCGATTGATAACATTAATTTTTTCATAGTAATTTAATTTGAATTTATATTCAAAATTACAAAAAAATATTACCAATCTGAAAAAATAAGGTTAAAAAATGATTATTTATTCTTTTTGTTTTTTTGTATATCTTTCTTTTTCTGTTGATTAGTCAAATCTAATGGTCCAAAATTGTGAATGTAAAAAGTTATTTTTTGCTTTCGTCCATTAATGTAAGCAGAAGAGTTTACGGCTTTATATTTTCTGGGGTTAGGAAGAATAACAGCGATTCCCGCAGCTTCATAAGCGGTGAGGTTTTGAGCGTCTTTTTTGTACCAATACTGCGAAGCTGCCTGTGCACCGTAAATTCCGTCACCCATTTCAATACTGTTGAGGTAAACTTCCAATATTCGTTCTTTTGACCAGAATAATTCAATAAGTATAGTAAAATAGGCTTCTAATCCTTTTCTGAAATAGCTTCTGCCTGGCCATAAAAAAACATTTTTGGCGGTTTGCTGAGATATTGTACTGCCACCTCGGATTCTTTTTTGTCTTTGATTGTTTTGGTATGCTTTTTCAATAGCATCGAGGTCAAATCCGCGATGTTTTACAAAATGACCATCTTCACTGGCTATAACTGCTTTTTGCAGGTTGACGCTGATTTTTTCTAAGGGCACCCACTTGTGCTTTAATGCAAAAGGCTTATCGGAATTTATTTGCTCGTAACCTCTGATAAACATAAGAGGTGTGTAGGGAACAGGAACAAATTTGAATAAGAGAACGGAAAATATACTGAGGGCAAAAAACCACAGGAATATTTTAAAAACAAATCGGCTAATTTTTCGCCACATAAGCAATTATAGGAATAAGTACTTGGCAAAGTTACTGAAAAACACGCTCAAAAATGCAAATAGAAAATGGATTTATAAGTCAAAAGCTTTCCTTATACAGGAAAGCTTTCGGCTTGCTTCTATGTATTTTTACCTTATTTAAATGCTGCAAAACCAGTTACATCCATACCGGTAATTAATAAGTGAATATCGTGTGTACCTTCATAAGTTACTACTGATTCAAGGTTCATCATGTGCCGCATGATAGAATATTCTCCTGTAATTCCCATTCCTCCCAGCATTTGCCTTGCTTCGCGAGCAATATCTAATGCCATGGCTACGTTGTTGCGTTTTGCCATAGAAATTTGAGCAGATGTGGCTCTGTTTTCATTGCGCAAAACACCCAATCTCCATGTTAATAGTTGTGCTTTAGTGATTTCGGTAATCATTTCGGCCAGTTTCTTTTGCTGTAATTGAGTTGCACCGATGGGTTTATCAAACTGGATACGTTCTTTAGAGTAACGCAGAGCCGTATCGTAACAATCCATGGCAGCACCAATTGCTCCCCATGCAATTCCGTAACGGGCAGAATCTAAGCATCCAAGCGGCGCTCCTAATCCGGATTTGTTTGGCAATAAGTTCTCTTTCGGAACTTTTACATTGTCAAAAATTAACTCGCCTGTGGCAGAAGCTCTTAATGACCATTTATTATGGGTTTCAGGTGTTGAAAATCCTGCCATACCACGCTCTACAATTAACCCGTGAATGCGTCCTTCTTCGTTTTTAGCCCAAACTACAGCAATATCGGCAAATGGTGCATTGGAAATCCACATTTTTGCTCCGTTTAGCAAATAGTGATCTCCCATATCTTTAAAATTGGTAACCATCCCGCCCGGATTAGAACCAAAATCAGGTTCGGTTAATCCAAAACACCCAATCATTTCGCCTGTAGCTAATTTAGGAAGGTATTTATTGCGTTGCTCTTCGTTTCCGTATTTCCAGATAGGATACATTACCAGAGAAGATTGAACAGATGAGGTAGAACGAATGCCGGAATCACCTCGCTCGATTTCCTGCATGATTAATCCATAAGAAATTTGATCTAAACCTGCACCTCCGTATTCAGTGGGGATATAAGGACCAAAACCTCCTATTTCTGCCAATCCCGGAATGAGTTGTTTAGGAAATTCAGCTTTTTGGGCGTATTCTTCAATAATTGGAGATACTTCTTTTTTTACCCATGCTCTGGCAGAATCTCTGATTAACTTGTGTTCTTCTGTAAGTAAATCATCTAACTGATAGTAATCAGGAGACTGATATAAATCTGGTTTCATAGTTTTTTGAAAAATTTAGTTGTGTACAAAAATAATTATTTATATCTGATAAACAATTACATGTTTAAAATCTGTGTGCTGTTATATTTACTTTAAATAGTAGAGAACTATTAGTGTATTAACCATTATTTAGTGCTCCCGGAATTTGACTTGTTATTTCATCGTCAAAAGTAATGATAATGTAATCAACTCCCTGTTGTGAAAATTCTTTTATAATCTTGAAATAGTCATTGATATAATAATCCATTTTTTTAGAATAGAGCAATACAGTGGTAAGGTTATTGCTGAGATTGAAGGCTGTATTGTCAGTTAGTTTTTTTAAACGAATTTGAGTGTAATCATTTCCTTTTTTTAAATGTTTTTGTATATTTTTTAAATCAAGGTTATTTAAAGCTAACCCACATACATCTTTGTCAACTTCTCTTTTTCCGTCCAAAATTTCTGCACTTGTAGAGAGTTCTCCTTCAGCAAATGACAAAACGGAATTGTGAAGAATACCAGCAAGCTTAAGGAGCGAAGTTTCGTCGGAAATATAAACAATATTATTGCTGTCAACCTCCCAGACATTGACTATATGATCGATGTATTCTTTCGGAGTGTCATTTATTTCCATGCCTTGTCCGAATACAAGAACAGGAAATATCAATAGGATGCTTTGTAGTATTTTATTCATAATCAATTGTTTTTATTTTACCAGATAATTGGAGTAAGTCCCAGGTTTTGTAAATAAGCATTAGTTTGTGAAAAATGGCGATTGCCAAACCAATATCCTCGATTAGCACTCATGGGCGACGGATGTCCGCTTTTTAGTACTAAATGTTTAGAGCTGTCAATGATAGCTCCCTTTTTTTGAGCATAACTTCCCCATAATAAAAAAACAACATGTTCTTTTTCGTCAGAGATTTTTTGAATAGCGGCGTCAGTAAAAATTTCCCATCCTTTACCTTTGTGACTTGCTGGAGTCGCTCGTCGGACGGTTAAAACGTCGTTTAGTAAAAAAACACCTTGTTTAGCCCAACGTTCCAGATTTCCGGATAGAGGAGGAGTGATGTTTAAGTCCTGCTGGATTTCTCGGTAAATGTTTTGGAGGCTGGGTGGAAGCGGAATTCCGTCTGAAACTGAAAAACAAAGACCATTTGCCTGATTAGGTCCGTGGTAGGGATCTTGTCCGATGATGACTACTTTAACTTCGTCAAATGGAGTATTGTCAAAAGCTGCAAAAATCTTCGAAGCAGGCGGATATATTGTTTGTGAGGCGTATTCTTGTTTTACAAACTGTACTAACTGTTCAAAGTAAGGTTTTTCAAATTCGTCGTGAAGTATTTTTTTCCAACTGGGTTCAATTCTAACATCCATACGTTTTGTATTATCAAAGAGTAAATATATTATTTAATCCGTATAAAGGTAAGAAATTGATGACAAACTATTAAGTCATTAGGGCGTTGTTGTGGTTTAATGTCTAAATTATAAAATAGAAATAGAGATAATACATATTGAATATAAGTTACTTCTGGTTCAATAAAAAATAGCAAATAGTTTTGATTTAACAACAAAATCTAAAATACACTATTAAATATAGAGAGAAGCTGTAGCTCAGAGTTTTTAGTGATTTTTTTTATTGTTGAATAGTAAGTTCATGTGGTTCAATTATAAATCCTATATTTATATTTTTATTAACAGAATGAGAAAGTTTGTACATTTAATTTTAGGAGTATTCTTTTTTACTTCTTGTGCCAATCAAAATTATTGGTTTTTACCAAAACAGTCTATTGATTTTTACACAAAAAAACAAGGAGTTCTTGTATATAATCAGGATACGATTAGCGTTAAAAAGACTTTTTCAATTTTAAATGAATATAAAAAAACACTAAATGTATCAAGGAGCAAGGATCCACTCAATATCCGTTTTATTGATGATGAAGGTTTGACAAAAGATTATGTTTTATTGCCTAAACTCCTAGCTCCTGATTATGAAGATCCGCCAAAGGATAAAAGTTATGCTTATCCTTCTTATATAGTGAAATCAACAAAGAAAGATACTCTTGCTTTGAAAAGGAAAGCTTTCAAAATACCCGAAAAGGGTTCGGTGTATTTGAACGTTTCAGTACCTGAATTAAATTCTTTTCAATTTACTCCTAAAGGAGAAGCAACGAAGATAAATACCGGCTTTTTGGGAATCTCTTTTGGAGTTGATTATTACCATTCTCAAAAACAATTTTTTAACCTGAGCGTGTATACTGCCATGGATTTTTTTCTTCCGTTTCCAGTACCTTTTGATTATGATACAGAGCAGGATTACGAAGTGCTTTCTTCGAGCTATATATCCTTATCTAACAATCATCGAGTAAAAAGATTTACTTTTGGATATGGTTTGGTTTTTTCCCAAAATGGATATTCTATTAATTATGGGGATAATCCATTAAATATTGGGGTTTCAAAAAAAGATTCAGAATATATAAAACACGTTGCTTTTGGAAATACACTTTCAGCATACTATCAATTGAGAAAATCGCTACATATTGGCGTTATTTACAGACCAACCTATTATCGCCCCAATCTTACTCAAAAATTTGGATATGAACATTTGATAAGTGTTGATTTTACGTGGAAAATTAAATTGAGATAAATAAAAAATTAAAGCTTTTTGTTGAGTTGTTTTCTTCTATTTTGATTGTATTTATTTTTATTTCTCTGCTCTAATAATAGGTTTAGAAACAGCGAAAGTGAAAAGAGATTGAAAAAATATTAAAAAGCCTGTGGTTTTAAAAAATCACAGGCTTTTACAACTATTTTTCTACGGGAAATTTGGCTAATATTTTTTGAACAAATTCTTGAATTTTTTTCTCTTTTTGTTCTGTTTTAGAACTATTGCTGAGATAACCCGTTCCAACTCCCTGCCATACCAATGATTTTTTTTGAGTATCTAAAATATCAATGTAAAGTATTCCTTCGGTTGATGTGGTCACCGTTGTTCGAGACGGTCCCCAATAAGGATGCCATCCCCAGCCATACCCCCAAGGAGAATAAAAGAAATTGTTATTGGTAATATTTACCTGCTCCTGTGCTTTAGTGAAGATATTGATTAAAAAATCAGGATTTTGGTCTGTCTTCACAAATCCTTTTGCAGTCAATTCCTGGTCAATAGCATTCAAAATTCTTTTTTTGTCCAGGTCATTTAGTTTTACCTGATCTATTCCTTCTTTAAAAAAGGCAAAAGTTTTGTATTGATTAAAATCGACATCTTTGTCGTAATCAGAAGTAACTCGTATACTGCTGCACGATACCAAAAAGAGTAATATGGCAGCTGTTGAGAAAAACCTTGTAATTTTCATAGTATTCTTTTTTATTGGTTTACAATCTTTTATCTATCAGGTTGAGTGTTTTATTAGAGTGCGTTTTTCTCTCAACATGATTTTATTGTTTTCGTAACAGCAAAATAAACTGTTACATCAATTTTTCATCTACACTAAAAGGCAAAGTTACTTTTAACAAAGGTTCGCTTTCCATGGCTCTTTTTATAGCAAAAACAGCTTCTTCATTTCTCGCCCACGAACGACGGGCAATACCGTTATTTACGTCCCAGAACAGCATTGATTTTAAACGTTTTTCTGCTTCATCCGTTCCGTCAAGAAGCATACCAAAACCACCATTAATTACTTCGCCCCAGCCAACACCGCCGCCATTGTGTATAGATACCCAGGTTGCGCCTCGGAAACTGTCCCCGATTACATTGTGAATTGCCATATCTGCAGTAAATTTTGAACCGTCATAAATATTTGAAGTTTCGCGATAGGGAGAATCTGTACCGGACACATCATGGTGATCTCTGCCTAATACAACCGGACCTATTATTCCGGCTTTTACAGCATTGTTAAAAGCTTCTGCTATTTTAATTCTGCCTTCAGCATCGGCATAAAGAATACGGGCTTGTGATCCGACAACCAGTTTGTTTTGCTGTGCTCCTTTTATCCACTGAATATTATCAGCCATTTGCTGTTGAATTTCTTTTGGAGAGTTTTTCATCATTTCTTCTAAAACCTCACAGGCTATTTCATCTGTCTTTTGTAAATCTTCCGGTTTTCCCGAAGTACAAACCCATCGGAAAGGTCCGAAACCATAGTCAAAGCACATCGGACCCATAATGTCTTGTACATAGCTCGGATATTTAAAGTCAATACCATTATCTGCCATTACATCTGCACCAGCTCTCGAAGCTTCTAATAAAAAGGCATTCCCGTAGTCAAAGAAATATGTTCCTTTGGCGGTGTGTTTGTTAATAGCAGCTGCCTGACGGCGAAGTGATTCCTGTACGTGATCTTTAAATTTGTCGGGGTTTTCTGCCATCATTTGGTTGGCTTCTTCAAAGCTTAATCCAACCGGGTAATAGCCGCCCGCCCATGGATTGTGGAGAGAAGTCTGGTCAGACCCCAAATCGATATAAACGTTTTCTGTATCAAATTTTTCCCATACATCAACAATATTTCCATTGTAGGCAATTGATACTACTTCTTTGTTTTCTTTTGCTTTCTTTACGCGGGCAACCAATTCGTCAAGATCAGAAATTACTTCATCTACCCATCCTTGTTCGTGTCGTTTATAAGTTGCTGCAGAATTAACTTCGGCTGTTACAGAAACAACTCCTGCAATGTTTCCTGCTTTGGGCTGCGCACCACTCATTCCGCCTAGTCCGGCAGTAACAAAAAGCTTGCCTTGAGTACCTTTATCATCAATTTTACGGCATCCGTTTAAAACAGTAATGGTTGTGCCATGAACAATGCCTTGCGGACCTATATACATATAACTTCCCGCTGTCATTTGTCCGTATTGGGTTACGCCCAGGGCATTGAATTTTTCCCAATCATCCGGCTTAGAATAATTAGGAATCATCATGCCATTGGTAACCACTACACGGGGAGCATTTTCGTGAGAAGGGAATAATCCCATCGGATGTCCGGAGTACATGACCAGTGTTTGCTGATCTGTCATTTCAGAAAGGTACTTCATCGTTAATAGATATTGTGCCCAGTTTTGAAAAACAGCTCCATTTCCGCCGTAAGTAATTAGTTCGTGCGGATGTTGTGCTACCGCATAATCCAGATTATTCTGAATCATTAACATAATTGATTTTGCCTGTTGTGAATTACCCGGATATTCCTCAATCGGCCGGGCATACATTTTGTAGTCTGGGCGGAATCTGTACATGTAAATTCTGCCATATGTTTCAAGTTCTTCTTTAAATTCGGGTAACAAAACAGTGTGATGCTTAGGGTCAAAGTAGCGCAAAGCATTTTTTAAGGCGAGTTTTTTCTCGTCTTTCGATAAAATCTCTTTTCGTTTCGGTGCGTGATTTATTGTTTTATCATATTCTTTTTGAGGGGGTAACTCATTCGGAATTCCTTGTTTTATAAGCTCTTGAAATGTCATTTTATTTAAATTATTTAAGTGTTTTTTAGACTGAAAATAAAAGTCTAATACTTAGTTTTGTATTTTTATATGAAGTCTGAAAAATAAGCATTTTTAGGCAAGAGAAATACTAAGGAATGCTTAAAAATTTACAGACGAATCAAAAGGTGTAAGTCAAGGAGAACAAAGTGGTAGTTGTATTCAGATATATCGTTCCCCGAAATTTCAGTGGAATTGCGCTGTATCCGTTTGTTTTCGTGCGAAATGAAAAGGATAAAACGCCTGTATTTATAAATCACGAAAACATCCATTTAAAACAGCAGTTAGAACTTTTTATAGTTGTTTTTTATCTGTGGTATGGCGTTGAGTTTTTGTTTAAATACATAAAATATAAAGATAGTTATCAGGCATACAGAAATATTTGTTTTGAAAGAGAAGCCTATCTTTACGAAGTACAATCAGATTATTTAAAAACGAGAAAAGCTTTTTCTTTTCTTAAATTTGTATAGCTATATGTTTGATAACGAATTTGTTTTTAATCAAAAATCGGGAATTGATTTTCCTAACGGTGTTCAACTATACGTTAAGCGCGAGGATTTGCTTCATGCAGAAGTATCGGGAAATAAATTTAGAAAACTGAAATACAATATTTTAGAAGCAAAAGAAAAAGGGTATGAAAAGTTGCTGACTTTTGGCGGAGCATATTCCAATCACATTGCAGCAACTGCAGCAGCAGGGAGAATTTTTGACATAGCCACCGTTGGCGTTATAAGAGGAGAGGAACTTTTATATAACTATATGAAAAACCCTACGTTGTTTAAAGCACAACAGGACGGAATGGTATTTGAATTTGTAAGCAGAGAACAATATCGCCATAAAACAAAAGATGCTTTTATTGATTTTTTAAACCATAAGTATGGAAATTTTTACCTGATTCCGGAAGGAGGAACTAATGGAGAGGCAATAAAGGGGACAGAAGAAATATTAAAAGAGGAAGATGCCGTGTTTGATTTTATTTGCGTGCCGGTAGGAACCGGAGGAACAATATCCGGGATAATTAACCGTTCTTTTGAAAATCAATGCGTTTTGGGATTTCCTGCTTTAAAAGGAGATTTTTTATTCGAAGATATTCGTAAATTTGTAAACAAAACCAATTGGGATTTAATTTTGGATTATCATTTTGGAGGATACGCCAAATATAACAATGAGCTTTTGGACTTTATCAATAATTTTCAAACGCAAACACAAATTAGGTTGGATCCGGTTTATACCGGAAAGATGATGTATGGAATAATAGATTTAATCCAAAAGGGATTTTTTAAAAAAGGAAGTAAAATTTTAGCAATTCACACAGGTGGGTTGCAAGGTTGGAATGATAGTATAAAACTGAAATAATTTTTTATGTATAAGCATATTCTGTTTTTATTGTGTTGTTTGGCTATTGTTGGCTGTTCTTCTAAAAGAAGTACATTGACAGGTAAAAAAATTAAGGAGAGAGAGCTGGTTTCTAAGGAGCGCTACCGACAAGAGTTGAGAAACGGAGAGTTGAAAAAAACTGAACTTGGCAAGAAAAAAGATTCAGAAATTTTAGAAGCTACTTCCAGATTGTCTGTAACTACGGATATGATCAGAGATTATATTGTAAAATACAGAAGTACAGCTCAATATAATATGCGTGAACACGGAATCCCGGCAAGTATTACATTGGCACAAGGCGTTTTAGAATCCGGTTCCGGACAGGGAACGCTAAGCCGAAATGCCAATAACCATTTTGGAATAAAATGTCATAAAGAATGGGATGGACCATCGGTACGACACACCGATGACGCGCCGGATGAATGCTTCAGAAAATATGATAATCCGGAAGAATCATACAGAGATCACTCTTTGTTTTTGACGAGCAGAAGTAGATATAACAGTTTGTTTTTGCTGGACAAGGACGATTACAAAGGCTGGGCAAGGGGATTAAAAAAGGCAGGATATGCTACAGATCCTAAATATGCAGACAAACTAATCGGATTGATTGAGCGGTATTCTCTTTACGAGTACGATAGAGAAGTTTTAGGAAAAGATAAGTTGAATAAAGCAATAAAAGAAATCGATGCTAACGACAAATTAGAAAACCCAAATGCAATAATTGCCTCAAAAGACGACTATCACGTTGTACAAAAAGGCGATACGCTTTATTCTATTTCAAAAAGATATAATATTTCCATTTCTGATGTTCAGGAATTAAATAATTTATCAGGAAATGCTATATCTGTCGGACAAAAATTAAAATTAAGATAACGGTATGTTGTATCAGAGAAGTAGCCAGCTTTTTGCAGAAGCTGAAAAGGTAATTCCCGGAGGAGTAAATTCGCCCGTACGAGCTTTTAAATCCGTAGGTGGAACTCCTATCTATGTAAAAGAAGCAAAAGGAGCTTATTTATACGATGAAGACGGTAATCGTCTGATCGACTATATTAATTCGTGGGGTCCAATGATTTTAGGACATGCTTATCAGCCGGTAGTTGATGCTGTAGTTGAAAAAGCGAAATTAGGAACTTCTTTTGGAATGCCGACGGAGATAGAAACGCAAATTGCAGCATTAGCGGTTTCTATGGTGCCGAATGTTGATAAAATTCGCTTTGTAAATTCGGGAACAGAAGCATGTATGAGTGCGGTTCGTCTGGCAAGAGGATTTACAAAAAGAGAAAAAATAATTAAATTTAAAGGGTGTTATCACGGACATTCAGATTCTTTTCTAATACAGGCGGGAAGCGGTGCAGTGACTTTTGGGTCGCCTAACAGTCCCGGAGTTACGCAAGGAACGGCAAAAGACACCTTGCTGACAACCTACAACGATTTGGAAAATGTAAAAATGATCTTAGAATCCAACCCAGGTGAAGTTGCGGCAATCATAATAGAACCGGTTGCGGGGAATATGGGTTGTATCCCTCCGCAAGAAGGGTTTTTGCAAGGATTGCGCAGTTTGTGTGATGAACATGGGGCGCTTTTGATTTTTGATGAGGTAATGACGGGATTTCGTTTGGCAAGGGGTGGAGCACAAGAACTTTTTGGTGTAAATGCAGATTTGGTTACATTTGGGAAAGTGATAGGTGGAGGACTTCCGGTTGGTGCTTTTGCAGGAAGAGCAGAAATCATGGATTATCTGGCACCTGTTGGTCCGGTTTATCAAGCGGGTACGTTGTCTGGGAATCCTTTGGCTATGGCAGCAGGTTTGACGATGTTACAGGAAATTGAAAGAGACAAGAATCTGTTTAAAAGACTTGACGAAAAAACGGCTTATCTTGAAAAAGGAATCCGGAAAGTGTTGGAAAAAAAGCAAATTCCGTTTACAATTAACAGAATAGGATCAATGATTTCAGTGTTTTTTGATATACGTGAAGTAGTAGATTTTGATACTGCCGGATACGGAAATAATGAAACTTTTAAGAAGTTTTTTCATGGATTACTTGCCAACGGTGTGTACATTGCCCCTTCATCCTATGAAACGTGGTTTATAACTGATGCGCTTACATATGATGATCTGGATTTTACAATTGGAGCAGTAGATAAAGTTTTTTCTTAAACTAAAAATAAAAGGAGTAATAAAGAAGAGGTTTTTTGCAAAAAAAACCTCTTCTTTTACTTAGCAGTTAATTTTATATAATAGCCGTTGTAAGTGGTGGAATTATATTTTCTAAAGTTCCAAACCCAATTGACCCGGCAGTAATTTAAATTTTTTCCGGTGATATTTGCAAGGACCGTATTTTGTGATGGCAATACGGTGTTCTTTTGTAGGATAACCTTTGTTTTTCTTCCAGTTATACATTGGAAATTCTTCGTGGATTTTATTCATGTAATCATCCCGATAAGTTTTTGCCAGTATGGAGGCAGCTGCCAGACTCAAATATTTCATATCGCCTTTTACGATACATTGATGAAGAATATCGGGAATTGGGGTAAACTTGTTTCCGTCTACAATTAAAAATTCTGGTTGCGGATTTAGAGCTAAAACGGATTCCTGCATTCCTTGTATGGAAGCGTGTAAAATATTAATTTTTTCTATGGTGTCTTCGTAAATGTGCGTGACTTTGTATGTAAGCGCTTTGTCTTCTATAAGCTCGCGAAGTTTGTACCGGAGTTGTGATGAAATTTTTTTGGAATCATTGATTTCTTCGTTTTCAAAATCATCTGGTAATATAACGGCAGCTGCCGTGACCGGACCAGCAATACATCCTCTTCCGGCTTCATCTGTTCCGGCTTCGAAATTATAATTGGAAAATTTTTTAGAGAGCATATTTGTAATTTGTGTCGTACAAAAATAAAATTGTTAAGACGGATTAAAAAATAATAATTTCAAAAATTAGATTTTCATGACTAATTTTTTATGTTTCCTGCAAGTTAAATTTTTATTATCATTAAAAATACTTTCTTAAAGAATGGTATATTGATGTTAAACAAAAAGAGAGGCTGTATTACTGTTATAAAATATTGGGATTTAAAAATTATGCTTCTACTAAGTAGTGTTCTTAAAATTTAATTATTTTTATTTTATTTTGCTTATTTAACTTTTTTTATTCTTTATTTTTTTGATTTAGAAGTGTTTCCAATGTTAATAATTGTATATATGTAATTAATTTAAAGATTACTTTTTTAAGTTTGCGGACTAACTAATTCAATTTAAATAATGAGATCAAAGTTTAGATGGACTTTAGCACTTTTTTTGGTGCTATGGGTGCAAATTTCATTTGCCCAAGAAAAAACCTGAAAGGGGTGGTTTCAGACGAAGACTTTCCGTTGCCGGGCGTAACAGTAGTTATTAAAGGTACGCAGATTGGAACACAGACAGATTTAGACGGAAATTATTCTATTAAGGTAAATCAGGGAGACATTGTTGTGTTTTCTTTTATCGGAATGCAGGACGTCCAATATACTGTAGGGGCTGCGAATGTCTATAATGTAACAATGGCTTCGGACGAGGCTATTTTAGATGAGGTTGTAGTAGTAGCTTACGGAACAGCTTCTAAAGAATCTATTACAGGAGCTATATCAATGATAAAATCGGATGATATAGCAAAAAGGCCAACTACCAATGCGATTGGTGCGCTTGAAGGGTCAGCGGCCGGTATTCAGGTAAACAACACTTCGGGACAACCGGGATCAGAACCTGAGGTTCGTATCAGAGGGTTTACTTCATTAAGACAAAAAGCTGTAAAAGGAATAGATGCCAATGCTCCCTTGTATGTTGTGGACGGCGTTCCGTATGCAGGAAATATTTCGGATATAAACCCTGCGGATATTGAAAGTATGTCTGTTTTAAAAGACGCTTCATCTTCTACTTTATACGGAAATAGGGCATCTAATGGAGTAATTTTAATTACTACCAAAAAGGGATCAAAAGGTACAGGGGCGTTTAATGTAGATATTAAACAAGGTTTGTATACCAGAGGTATTGAAGACTATGATCGCTTAGGTCCGGATGATTTTATGAATGTAATGTGGACCGGCTATCGAAACGGGTTGATGGGCGGTAAAGTTTCCTTAGAAGAGGCTAATATGCTTGCAAACACTACTCTAATTAGCGAAATACTAAAAACCAACATTTACAACGTACCAAACGATCAGTTATTTGTAAATGGAAAATTAAATCCTAATGCGCAGATTTTGGATGGATATAGAGGTGATTTAGATTGGTATAAGCCTATTGAAAGAACAGGGTATTTCCAGGATATAAACCTGAGCGGACGCGTAGTAAGTGATAAAGGAGGAGCTTTCTTTTCTACGGGCTTTTTAAATAATGAAGGGTATTTTAAAAACTCGGATTTTAAACGTTTTACAGGACGCGTTAATGCTGATTATCAGGTAAACGACTGGCTAAAAGTGGGGACAAATGTTTCAGGGTCTCATCAAGAATCAAATGGTTTGTCTGCGAGTAGAAATGAAGCTACAAATTATTTTAATCCATTTATGTATGCCCGTACTATTGCTCCTATTTATCCAGTATATATGCATGATCCTGCTACGGGGGATTTTATTTATGATGAAAACGGAGAGAAAATTTACGACAATGGAGAAAAGAGCAGAAATCAGTACGTTGGAAGACATGTGGTTTGGGAAAATGATTTAAACAGCACGCAAACTATCAGAAATACGTTGAGTGGACAGGTATTCGCCGATATTAATTTCTGGGATGATTTTACTTTTACTTTACGAGGAGATTTAAATGTTCGCAATTCAGAAAAAAGACAGTATGAAAATGCGATTATCGGAGATGGATCAGGAAATAACGGACGGGTTAGAAGAGATATTTACAGATATAAAACTTACACGGCACAACAGTTGTTGAACTGGGAAAGAGATTTTGGAAAACATAATCTTCAGGCTTTAGTAGGACATGAAAACTATAGTACGGAATACAGTACGTTATTTGCGATGAAAGGAAATCAGAATTTTGCCGGATTGGGTGATATGATTAATTTCAACGATACGTCAGATTTGTACGATTACACGGATATCTACAGAACAGAAGGATATTTATCCAGACTAAAATATAACTATGACAATAAATATTTTGTAGAAGGTTCTTTCCGAAGAGATGGTTCTTCTAAATTTCATAAAGATAACAGATGGGGAAATTTCTGGTCTGTTGGAGGTAGCTGGATTGTTTCTAATGAAGATTTTTTCAAGTCTAATGTAATAGACAACTTAAAGTTAAGAGCTTCTTACGGAGAAGTAGGAAATGATCAGGGGGCGCAATGGTATGCGTATCAAGACCTATATAGAATTGATAAAAATGACGGATCAGCTGCAATTTACAAATCTCAAAACGGAAATAAAGATTTGCAGTGGGAAACTTCTTCTTCTTTTGGGGTAGCTGTTGAAGCAAGTTTGTTTAACAGAGCTAATGTATCGGTAGAGTATTTTGATAAGCGCTCTCAAAACTTGTTGATGGATTTAAATCTGCCTTTGTCTAACGGGTCAACTTCTCCTTCTGCAGGAGGATCTTTGATTACAAGCAATGTTGGAAGTATTTCCAATAGAGGAATAGAGGTGAGCTTTGATGTTGATATTATCCGCAATGATGATTGGAAATGGAATGTAGCTGCTAATGCAACTTGGATGAAAAACAAAATTGTAGAATTGCCGGAAGAAAATAGAAAAAACGGAATTTTGGACGGATTGTACAAAAGAGTAGAAGGAAAAAGTATTTATGAATTTTATTTATACCAATATGCAGGCGTAGATCAAATGACAGGAAATGCTTTGTACGAAATGAATACAGAAAATTATCTGGCTCCGGGAAAAGGAACGGCTAATAATCCAACTCCTGAAGTGCCAGAAGAGTACTTTGTGGAAATAAACGGGAAGCAGTATACAACTAATACAACTTACGCCAGAAAAGATTTTTCCGGGAGTCCGCTTCCAAAAGTAAACGGAAGTTTTTCTACAGCTTTATCATATAAAAACTTTTCACTATCGGGATTGTTTACCTATAGCATTGGCGGAAAAGTTTATGACTACAGTTATTCAGATCTAATGTCAGTAAGTGCTAACCCGAGTGCTATTCACAAAGATATTCTGAATGCTTGGGAAGGCGTGCCGGAAGGTATGACAGAAGCTTCTTTTAATCGTATTGATCCAAATGGGATTCCTGTAGTAGATTTTACAAGAAATACTAATACTTCTGCAGGAAGCTCTACAAGATGGTTACAAGATGCATCTTATCTCGTTATTAAAAACATTACATTGAGCTATGAAATGCCTAGAGAAATGCTGGATAAATTGGGTGTTGGAGCATTAAGGCTTAATTTAGGAGTAGAAAATCTGGCAACTTTTACTAAACTAAAAGGAATGAATCCGCAACAGGCATTTGACGGGCGTTTAGATCACGCTTATGTAACGCCAAGAACATTTACTTTTGGTATGAATTTAACTTTTTAATTTAAAATCTGATAGACATGAAAATTAGATTTATAAAACATATTGCTTTAGCTGCAGTTTTGGCTTTAGGAGCTTGTAGCAAAGATTATTTAGACACCTATCCAACAGATGAAACTTCTCCATCTACTGTTTTTGAAACGACCGAAGGAGTAGAGATGGCTGTTAATGGATTGGCGAAAATTATGGTTACCCAACATTTGGAAACTCAGGGTTTTAATGGAGAAGGTACTATAAAAATGTACTATGGAGAATATCCTGGGAACAATTTTAGGGTAAATCTACCAGGATGGGGACCATTAATTAACGGAGAGTATTTTGAAAAATCAGATGTAATTTACAATTACTATCCGTGGCATTACTATTATATGCTTATTAATAATGCCAATGTAATTATAGATAAAGTAGACGAGGCAGAAGGTCCGGTGGCAACAAAAGAATATTTGAAGGCACAAGCGCTTGCATATCGAGCATATAGCTATACGATGTTATCGCAGATTTATGGTTACAGATGGGATGCCTCTGGCAATGGTTCTCAAAAGTGTTTAGTGCTGAGAACTTCGTCTGTCGAGGATCCTAATCAGCCAATGGTTTCATTAAATGAAATATATAAGCAAGTATATGAGGACTTGGATTTATCTATCAGCTTATTTGAAAAAAGCGGATATAAGAGAAGTGCGAACCATCAGATTGATAAAAATGTGGCACAGGCTATTTATGCCAGAGCGGCAATTGTTAAGAAAGATTATGAAACGGCTGCTAAATACGCTGCTTTAGCAAGAGAAGGGTATCCTTTGATGAGCAACCAAGAATATAAAGATGGTTTTGCTAATCCCACATCAGAATGGATTTGGGGGAGTTTTGGTGCTTCGGATGAACAGCTGTATTTTTTCTCATATCAAGCTTATATTGCATATAATTCATCAGCTTCGTCTGTAAGAGTTTATCCTAAGCACATGAGTAAAGAACTTTACGAAACAATTCCGAATACCGATATCAGAAAAGAGTTATTCCTTAATCCGGAGGGATACGAAGGACAATATGTGTTAAATTCAGGAGAAACAGAATCAGATTCCGAAATGGATAAGGCTGCGAGAGCTGCTTTTCCTGGCTTGCAGAGTAACGCTGTTGTTGCAGCATATATGCAGTTTAAGATAAAAGCAAACGATATGCCGGGCGTTGGTCATTTGAATCATTTCCGATCATCAGAAATGTATTTAATAGAAGCAGAAGCTAAACACTTTTTAGGGCAGGACGGAGAAGCTGCACAGTTGTTGGAAGAGTTAACACAAGGATCTGGTCGTGATATTGAGTATGTATGCAGTAAAACGGGAGATGAACTGTTTAAAGAGATAGTAAAGTACAGGGGTATAGAACTTTGGGGTGAAGGATTTGACTGGTTTGATATGAAGAGATGGGGGTTGCCTATTATCCGAAAAGCAGGCAAAGACGGAGGAAATTATCCGGAATTATTAGCAATTGATAAAACGCCAAATGCTAATAATAACTGGACTTGGGTAACTCCGGCGAAAGAATATGATTTTAATAGCGCACTAAAAGAATAGCTCTTATTGGTTTTAAAGTATCAAAAAGCTGCAACAATTTAAATTGTTGCAGCTTTTTGATTTAAATGCATTTGTTAGAAGTGTATAATTCAGTTAATAGGGTAATAAATGTGTATTTCTGTATTTTAGTACATTAGACTTTGGTGTGCTAAAAGAATTTCTGTTTATAATATAAATAGATAGTTGTGCATTCTTGATTTTTAACCGAATATTTCTTTGATTTTGTAGTTAAATATTTTGTTTTTAAATTGATTTAATGTTTGTTTTTTAGTATTTATTATTAATTAAATACTTTTAATTAATAAAATAAATATAATTTTATTTTGATTTATTTTAAAAATATAGTTATTATTTATTTTTTTAATACGAAAAAATAAATTAACAAATATTAAAATAATAATAAAAATTTGTTAGATTTGTTATACTAACTAATCAATATTTTATAATGAAGTCAAAGTTTAATTGGATTTTTACGTGCCTTTTTGCTCTTTGTATACAAGTGGCAATAGCACAAGAAAAAACTCTAAGCGGAGTAGTATCTGAAGATGGTATGCCGCTTCCGGGAGTAACCGTTGTGATTCAGGGAACACAAGAAGGAACACAAACGGATTTAGATGGTAAGTATTCCATTAGAGTAAATACCGGCGACGTCGTTGTTTTCTCTTTTATCGGAATGAATGATGTGAGACACACTGTGGGTGCGTCTTCTACGTACAATGCGAATATGACTGTAGAGGATAATTTCCTTGATGAAGTAATCGTTGTAGGGTATGGTACAGCTACTAAAGAGTCTTTTACGGGATCAGCTACACAGGTAGCTGCAAAAGAAATTGAAAAGAAAAACGTTTCTAATGCGGTTCAAGCTCTTGCGGGAGAAGCGGCTGGGGTAAGAATTATTACAGAAACAGGTCAACCGGGTTCTGAACCTAAGGTTCGTATTCGTGGATTTGGTTCTGTTAATGGAAACAGAAGCCCTCTATATATTGTGGATGGCACTCCGTTTTTTGGTAATGTAAGCTCGATTAATCCTGCAGACATCGAAAGCATGTCTGTGTTAAAAGATGCTACAGCAACGGCTATTTATGGTTCTAGAGGAGCTAATGGGGTAGTAATTATTAATACTAAAACAGGAAAAGGACAGGAATCATTTATTGAAGTAGATGCAAAAACCGGAATAAACTGGAGAAATCTTCCTCGATATAATGTAATTACATCTCCTGAAGAATATATAGAATATTCTTGGGAAGCGATGAGAAATTATGGAAAGTTTGGATATGAATTAAATGATAATGAATCAATAGATTTCGCAAATGAATTGTTATTTGATGGAGATTATGGGATAGCTTCAAAATATAATATGTGGAAAGTAGCTGATGGAGCAGAATTAATCGATCCTGCTACTGGGAAGGTTCGTCCGGGAGTACAACGATTATATAACCCTGAAAATTGGGAAGATTATGCATTTCAATCTTCGAGACGTATTGAGGCGAACTTAAAAATGGGTGGTTCTTCTGAAAAAACATCTTATTTCACTTCTTTAGGGTATTTAAAAGATGAGGGTTATTCTATTAATTCTGATTATGAACGTGTGAGTGCCCGTTTAAACTTACAACATAAACCCAAAGATTGGTTGGAAGCGAAAATGAATATTGGTTATTCGCATTCTCAAAGTAACAATGCAGGTCAGTCCGAAGATTCAGGAAGTGTTTTCTGGTTTGTTGACAATATACCTTCTATCTATCCTTTATTTAGTAGAGATGCAAAAGGTAATAAAATTCCAGAATCGCACTATGGTGGTTATGAATACGATTATGGAGAAGATAGAGGGTTTGGTGCATTAACAAATTCAATTGCGGATGCACATTACGGTAAAGATAGGAGAACAAGAGATGAAATTAATGCGAACGCATCTTTTACAGTGGATATTTATGATGGATTGACTTTTGAAACTACTATAGGTGGACAGTATTATAACAATACAAGAGATATTTTAAATCATAGATATTTCGGTTCTGCTGCATCTATGGGAGGGTCTATTGATAAAATTAAAACCGAACTGTTTACATATAACTGGCTAAAAATGTTACGTTACAAAAAATCTTTTGGAGCTCATGGTTTAGAAGTTTTGGCAGCACATGAAAACAACTATTATGAAGGAAGGTATAATAGTGCAAGTAAATATGATTTAGCAAATCCAAGCGGAACTGAATTGAATAATGGAGGGTTGACATCTCCTTCCTACGGATGGTTGGATCAAAGTTCAATAGAAAGTTATTTTGGACAAGTTAATTATGATTATGAAGGTAAATATTTCTTATCGGGAACGGTTAGACGTGACGGAGCTTCTAAATTCAAAAGAGATAAATGGGGAACATTTTATTCTGTTGGAGGCGCTTGGGTAATGTCTAAAGAAGACTTTATGATGGATCAAAATGTGTTTTCACATTTAAAATTGAAAGCCAGTTATGGTACAACAGGAGATCAAACTCCGTTTGTTACTATAGGAGGAGTGTTACAAGAAGCTTTCCATCCAGGCGAAATTTTATGGGAAGTTTCTAATTACAATGGAAAATTGGCAATCTATGAGGATAAAGTAGGGAATGCTGATTTAACATGGGAAAAATCAAAAATGTTTCAGACTGGAATAGAGTTTAGTTTGGGTAGATTCTTAGATGTTTCAGTCGATTATTATTTAAAAAACACAGACGATTTAATTTTTGATCGTAGAGTTGGACCTTCGGCTGGATATGCGTTAATGACTGTAAATGATGGAGGATTACGCAATCAGGGGATCGAATTTGATGTAACAGCTCATTTGTTAAAAACGGAAGATGCTTATATTGATTTGTCTTTAAATGGAGAAACACTTAAAAATAAATTAACAAAAATGCCGATTGATCCAACTACAGGGCAGCAAAAACCATTGGATGTTTCAGGAATGTTTGGTAGAGCAGTCGGTTATTCAATTGGAGATTTCTATATGAGAGAATGGGCAGGAGTTGATTCAAAAACGGGAGAGGGATTGTGGTATGTTTATACTTATCAAGACGAAAAAAATAAAACACAAACGGTGGCATCTTTGCATGATTTTTTAGCTGCGAATCCAGGTATGGAAGGAAAGCTGACAAAAGAAACAACAAATAACTATGCTGAGGCAACTCAATCTTTTGTAGGGAAATCAGCTATTCCTAAATTAAGAGGAGGAATTAATTTAAGTGCAGGATATAAAGGATGGGAATTGAGTGTTCAAATGCTGTATAGTTTAGGAGGATATGCTTATGATGGAACTTATGCCGCTTTGATGGGTAATGGTATGATAGGTGGAAATAATTGGCATAAAGATATTGCTGGTAGATGGCAAAAACCGGGAGATATTACTGATATACCTCGTTTGTCAAATGAAGTGAGTGCAAATGATGTATATGTAAATGGAACATCAACAAGATTTTTAACTAAAGCAGATTATTTGAGTATTAACAATATTCGCTTAGGGTATAATGTGCCGGCTAAATTCGTAAAACAACTTGGTTTGGCAGATTTGAGCTTTTTTGTGTCAGGTGATAATTTGTGGCTGTTTACAAAACGTAAAGGATTTAATCCTTCCGGACAAGAGTTTGGAACATCAGATTATTATCAGTACACTCCATTATCAACTGTTACAGGAGGTGTAAGAGTGAAATTTTAATTAGAAAAATGAGAAAAGAAATGAAAAAAATAATGATAATAGCTCTTGGAGCAGGTTTGCTGTTAGGAGCGTGTTCTAAAGATTTTTTAGATACATCATCGACTAGATTTATTTCTAAAGATGATATTGATAAAATATCAGAAACTTCACCGCATTTATCTGAAGCTACAATGAATGGTTTGTATGCCTATAATGTGAAAGATGGTTCTGGAGGAACAGATGGACATGATGATTTTGGACAAAAAGGATATGATATTTATACCGATATGCTTTCCGGAGATATGAATCTAAATAGAGGGATATATGGATGGTATTCTCGCCTTGCAAATTTACAAGATCCTCAAAATTATGTGAGTAATACAGTTTATAAACCATGGCGCTTCTATTATTATATGGTAAGAGGAGCTAATAATATTATAGATGCTTCTGGAGGTAATGAGGTTGTTCCTGAAGAAAATAAAGAAAAAATTGTTGTAGCACAAGCTAAAGCATTAAGGGCTTATATGTATTACAATTTAATAATGTTGTATACGCAAGGTTATGATGCTAATGAAAAAATATTACCAATTTACATTACTCCAAGTTTAGCAAATACCCCTGCAAAACCAACACAGGAAGTCTTTACATTGATGGAAAAAGATTTAAAAGAAGCTATTTCTTTGTTTGAGTCAGCAGGAGCTAATAGTACAATTCTTCCTAGAGCGACAGAATTAGATTATTATGTTACTAAAGGGATTTTAGCTTACGTTCTTAGTGCTAAAGGAACACAAGATGCGTTAGTTGAAGTTCAAACTTTGACACAAGATATTATGGCAGCTTATCCTTTAGCAACTAAAGAGCAATTATTAGGAGGGTTTAATAGTGTTGAGCAAAATCCTAACTGGATATGGGGAGCAAAATTAGGAATCGATAATAATCTGGATTTAGTGTCTTGGTGGGGACAAGTAGATGTATTTACATATAGTTATGCTGTAGTTGGGGATACTAAAGGGATGTCTAAAGAGCTGTATGAATCTATTCGTCCAGATGATATTCGAAAAGAGCAATTTTCTAATGAACCTGTTACAGATGTAAATGGGAATACAATGGATTTTGGAGAAAGAGCTTATTTACCAATTAACAAGTTCTATTCGGCTACAGGAAAAAGATTGCAGGGACAGCGTCTAATAGAATCTGCCTATGTGTTCATGAGAGTAGAAGAAATGTATTTGTTGCACGCTGAGGCTGCAGCAAGACTGATGCAAGATGGAGAGGCTATTACCTCTCTGAAAGAATTGTTAGCAAATAGAATTGATGATGTTTCTTATTTAGATGGATTGAGTGGTCAAGCTTTAAAGGATGAGATTATGCTTCAAACTCGGATTGAGCTATGGGGTGAAGGAAAAGTATATGCAGCTTTTAAACGAAACAAGAAAGACATGACTTATGGATCTAATCATTTGACTTTTCCAGGAACTACTTTCTCATATGATGATCCTCGTTTGACATTTAAAGTTCCTCAGGCAGAAATACTTAATAATCCAGTATATAATAACTAATATATTATTTATACATTTTCAACAAAAAAATCACCCGAAGGTGGTTTTTTTGTTTCTCAATTTCAAAGAATATTAACGGCAATATTTTTTACGATGTTTATTTTCAATTAAAAAAATTACCTTTGCTTAAATTTTGGTTTTATGCAAAAGTATATATGTGTTTTACTTCTGTTGTTTAGTTTAGTAGTGCAGGCACAAATTCAGCCACGACTGAGAGATGGAGGTGCGGTTCGTCTGGATAATACGCAGCTTGGCAGAGATAATAACAATAATTTTGATAATAGAAATTTTGATTCGCGCAATCAGGATCCTCGTAATGGAAATAAAAGTAACCGAAGTTTGCGCGAAAAAGTTCAAAAAGATTCTGTAGCACCTATTCAGGATTATAAAATTATATCTATTAAAAATGATACTATTGCTGTTGATACAGCTTTGACTATTAAGAAATACTACACTTTTAACTATTTGCGAAAAGATAATTTTGGATTATTGCCTTTTGCTAATGAAGGACAAACTTTTAATGTATTAAAGTATAATTACAAAAAAAATAATGTTCTTCCCGGAATAGGCTTTCAGGCTAAACAATTTGCTTATTTGCAAGCAGAAGATATTAATTATTATTCAGCACCCACACCCTATACCGATTTATATTATCGATCGGTAATAAAGCAAGGACAAAACCTAGATGCTTTTATTACTTTAAATACCAGTCCGAATTTAAATTTTTTTATAGCCTATAAGGGATTGCGTTCACTTGGTAAATACATCAATCAGCTATCTTCTTCAGGGAATTTTAGGCTTGGAGCAAGTTATCAGTCCTCTGATAAAAAATATCTGTTGCGAACCCATTTTACCGCTCAGGACATTTTAAATCAGGAAAATGGCGGAATCCGCGATTTAGAATTGTTTGAGTCCAGCGAAAAACCGTATAATAACCGCGAGCGATTAGATGTTTATTTTAGGGACATTGAAACATTGTTAAAAGGAAAACGCCTGTTTGTAAATCACCAATATCAATTAAATAATTCATTTAAAAATGGTATCTTATTAACCCACGAATTTGTATATGAAGATAAGTTTTTTGAATACACTCAACTAGATACCAATAGTCAGTATAGTGATAAAGACAGATTTGGACGCTCTTTTCAGAGTTCAATAGACAATAAAACAAGGTATTATCAAATGTTTAATCGCATAGGAGCTGCTTATCAGTCAGATTTATTGGGGAGATTTGAGTTTTTTGCTGATTTTTATAAACACAAATATTATTATCGGAGTATAGCGCACATAGGAGAATCCTTTATTCCGGATCATATAGAAAAGAATATTACCTTAATCGGAGGAAAATATACGTACAGGAAGGAGCACTGGAAAGCTAATTTGTTATTGTCTAATTCTTTGGGAAATGATGCTACCAGTAATATAGAAGCTAATTTAAATTACCAGCTTTCTGAGGATATCGGATTGGATGTAGGGTATCAGAAATTGAACAGGATGGGGGATTTAAGCTACCAGCTCTATCAAAGTGATTATGTCAGTTATAACTGGTATAACGATTTTAAAAATGAAAAAATCAATCAGTTTGATGCTACTCTGAATACTCCTTGGGTAACGGTATCCGGTACTTATTCTATTTTAGATGATAAGCTTTATTTTTCCAATGACCACAAAGAGTATAATGATTTTAATATCCCGACCAAACAGCTGATTACACCCAAACAGTACAGCGGTACAATTAATTATTTGGCATTGCAGGCAAGCAAAGATATTAGAGTTGGGAAATTTGGACTGGATAACACTATTCTGTATCAAAAAGTAGATCAATCAGACCATATATTGAATGTTCCTGAATTAGTAACGCGGAATACACTGTATTATACTGATGCTTTTTTTAATAAAGCGCTTAAATTCCAAACCGGAATTACGTTCAGTTATTTTACAAAGTATTACGCAAATGATTACAATCCGGTTATTGGAGATTTCTTTATTCAGGATAAAGTACAAGTGGGAGATTATCCTGTTTTTGATTTCTTTATTAATATGAAAGTTCGCACGGCAAGGATTTATATTTTATTAGAACACTTTAATTCAAGCATGAGCGGCTACAAATATTATACAGCGCCCAATTATCCGTATAAAGATTTTGCATTTCGCTTTGGGCTAGTTTGGAATTTCTTTAGCTAACAGTGTTTAGATATTCTAAGTAGTTTGTAATTAGGCTAAAAGCTTAGCATCGTTTATATTGAACGGCTAAGAAATTTTTTAGGTGCTTTTTCATAAATTTTCACTTCATTACGTAATAAGGTCTGCTTTTTGATGCTCTATAAATGACTTATGGAGATTGAAATGAGAGAATCGTTTGTACATTATATTTGGCAAAAGCAGGTATTTACTACCCACAAGCTTTATACGCATCACAAGGAAAGCGTTGAGGTTATTTCTCAGGGACTTTTTACCGGACAGGATGGACCTGATTTTTTTAATGCAAAAATCTCTATTGGTGGTCAAGTGTGGGTGGGGAACGTGGAAATTCATCTAAAATCTTCGGACTGGTATTTACACGGGCATGAAAAGGATATCCGTTATGACAATGTAATTTTGCATGTAGTTTGGGAAAATGATACCCCCGTTTTTAGAAAAGACGGTTCAGAAATTCCTGTTTTAGAAGTAGCTTCTTATGTAAGTTCAGATTTAGTACAAAAGTGTCATAATTTATTTCTTCCCAAGTTGTGGTTAAACTGCGAACGACAAATTAAAGATATTCCTGATATAACTTGGTTACAATGGAAAGAAAGGTTATTCTTTGAAAGGTTAAAAAACAAAATAAAACCTGTCGAAAAATTATTGTTCAAAACAACTAACGATTGGGAACAAGTGTTCTTCTGTTTTTTGGCAAAAGGCTTTGGACTTAACACAAACGGAGAAGCTTTTTTTGAAATGGCAAAAAAAGTTCCGGTCAATCTTTTGTTTAAGCATGCTTCTTCTTTGTTGCAGATAGAAGCTATCTTGTTTGGCACTGTTGGAATTTTAGACCCTGTTAATGATCGCGATGATCAATATGTCAAAAGTCTTAAGAAAGAATGGGAGTTTTTAAAGTATAAATATAACTTAACAGCGCAAAAAGCTATTCCATTGAAGTACTTTCAGCTGCGCCCTTCCAATTTTCCAACAGTAAGGCTCGCTCAGCTGGCGGCTTGGTATCATGGTAATCACCATAATATTTTGGAGTTTTTACAAACGAAGAATGCTTATCGTCTTTATAAATCTTTTGAGGTGACTACTTCTGAATATTGGGATATGCATTATGTATTAAACAGAGAAAGTACAAGGAAAAGCAGAAAAAAAATCAGTTCGGAGTTTGTACAGCTGATAGCTATTAATACAATTATTCCGCTGCAATTTGCTTATCAAAGGAGTAAGAATGTAAAAAGTGATGCTATTGATGAGATTGTTGAGTTGGCGATGGGACTGAATACAGAAAAAAATGCAATAACGGATTTGTTTAAAAAACTTGGGTTAAAAGTACAATCAGCTTTTGACAGTCAAGCAGTCATTCAGCTGAAAAAAGAATATTGCGACAGAAATCGCTGTTTGAAGTGCACAGTGGGAAAAACACTTTTGGAGAAATAAAAAGTGTAACTTTGTCCAAGAACATAACAGATAGAATATGATAAACAATTTGCGTTATTTTTTCGAACAAAGAGGTTTTAGAGTTTCTTCCCGGTTAGCAGATCGTTTGGGAATGAGAGTAGCCAGCGTTAGATTGTTTTTTATCTATTTGTCTTTCTTTACTCTGGGATTGGCTTTTGCTTTGTATTTAACCTTGGCATTTCTAGCTAAGTTAAAAGATTTGATTTATGCGAAAAGAACTTCGGTTTTTGATTTGTAGATAGAGCAGTTGATAATGAGCTAAAAATTTTAGCTCCTGATAAGTGTCGGCTGTAAGTTAAAACAGATAGGACATGTTCAGAAAACACAGAAATACGTGGTATTATTATACAAAATCGCAGCGACGAGGATTTGTAGCTCTTTTTGTTATAATCTTGATTGTTCAGGTAATACTGCTTTTCGCGTCCAAATTAACTTATCAGACTAAAGATTATTCACAAAACTTTGATGCAGACTACTTAGAAAAGAAAAAGTACATCGATAGTTTATATCTGGCTGCAAATCAGAGAAAAGATACAATTTATCCGTTTAATCCAAATTATATTACCGATTATCGCGGACAGATGCTGGAGATGACAATTGAAGAAATTGACCGATTGCACCGTTTCAGAAAGGAGAACAAATTTGTAAATTCAGTCAGAGAGTTTCAGGCTATAACTCAGGTTTCAGACGAGTGGATAGCAAAATACAGTCCTTTTTTCCAATTTCCTGATTGGGTAACACAAAAGGAGTCTAACAAACAAGCATATTCCAATCATAAAAGCAATTGGAAAAAGAGCGAACAACAAGAACAGATAGTAAAGCAAGACATCAATCAGGCAACTTCGGAAGATTTACAAAAGGTAAGAGGCATCGGTCCGGTGTTTTCAGAACGGATTATAAAAGATAGAAATAAATACGGCGGATATGTATCGACACAGCAGCTGTATTTTGTCTATGGATTGGAAGAAGAGGTATTAGATGAGTTGAAAAAGTATTTTAAAGTAGGAACGCTGCCTGCCATTAAAAAGATAAATGTCAACGAAGCTTCTATAAACGAGTTAAAAGAAGTGCCTTATCTGAATTATTATATCGCCAGAGAAATTGTAAAATACAGAAGTATGAATGGAGATTTTACAAATAAGAATGATTTAAAAGAAATTGATAAATTCCCTCTTGACAAGATAGATATAATTAGTTTATATTTGGAATTTACGAATTAAAACTATCACTTATGAATTTTGAATACAATGAAACTCAAGCAATGATCGCACAATCTATCAGAGATTTTGCAGAACAACACATCCGTCCGTATATTATGGAGTGGGATGAAGCGCAGATTTTTCCGGTAGATTTGTTTAAGAAATTAGGAGAAATGGGCTATATGGGGGTTTTGGTTCCGGAAGAATACGGAGGATCAGGGCTTGGGTATCATGAATATATTACAATTGTAGAAGAAATATCCAAAGTAGATTCTTCTATCGGATTATCGGTGGCTGCGCATAATTCACTTTGCACGAATCATATTTTAACATTTGCAAATGAGGAGCAAAAGAAGAGATGGCTACCTAAATTAGCAACAGGAGAATGGATTGGAGCCTGGGGATTAACAGAGCACAACACCGGATCAGACGCAGGCGGAATGGCAACAACAGCAATAAAAGATGGTGATGACTGGATTATTAATGGTGCTAAAAATTTTATTACGCATGCTATTTCCGGAAATGTTGCCGTAGTGATTGTCAGAACAGGAGAAAAAGGAGATTCTCGCGGAATGACGGCGTTTGTAATTGAAAAAGGAACTCCGGGCTTTTCTAGCGGTAAAAAAGAAAATAAATTAGGAATGCGTGCATCTGAAACGGCAGAACTTATTTTTGACAATTGCCGTGTATCTGATGCTAATCGATTAGGAGAAGTAGGAGAAGGCTTTATTCAGGCGATGAAAGTACTGGACGGAGGGCGTATCTCTATTGGAGCGCTATCTCTAGGAATTGCAAAAGGAGCTTATGAAGCCGCTCTAAAATATTCAAAAGAGCGTGTACAGTTTGGAAAACCAATATCTGAGTTTCAGGCTATAGGATTCAAACTTGCCGACATGGCAACTGAAATAGAATGTTCAGAGTTGCTATTGCACAAAGCAGCATTCTTAAAAAACAACAATAAGCCGATGACTAAAGCAGGAGCAATGGCAAAAATGTACGCTTCGGAAGTGTGCGTTAAAGTTTCTACAGAAGCTATACAGATTCATGGCGGATATGGATATACCAAAGATTTTCCGGTGGAAAAATTTTACAGAGATTCAAAGCTGTGTACAATTGGCGAAGGAACAACAGAAATTCAAAAACTGGTTATTTCCAGAAATATTTTGAGAGATTAATTTTTGATCAAAGAAAAGGGAAAGACAAAAGAAAGTCTTTCCTTTTTTGTAAATTACAACTGTCAACTTTTAAAATAGCCAGAAGGCAAATATCTTTTTTCTTCACCGTATGGAGCAATATAATTATTTGATAACGCGTAAACCTCAGAATCCCCAATTGCAAAAACTGGTAGCGTATTACTATTTTCATTCATCCGGTGACACGAAAAAAACAGAGAAGTTTTATTTTTATCCTAATTACCTCCATGCTCTCACTATTTATAAGGGAAATGATGTTTTTATAGACATTAATAACGTTGGTTCCGATGTAATGTCTTCTGAGGAAAAAGAGAAGCTTACTCTTTTATATACGGTTAATTTAAAGCATAAAATGCAGGTAGAAATAACAGGTGATTTTTATAAAATAGGTATCGTTTTTTATCCGTTGGGCATCAATCATTTTATATCAGAATCTTTAGATGCTTTAATGAATCAAAGATTCCAAACTATAAAACTGGATCACAGTTTTGAAACCATTTTGTCAGGTATCTCAAAAGAGCACCCCATAGATAAACAGCTTGAAATTTTAGAAAACGCTTTATTGTCTGTTATTCGACCGTTTGAAGAAAGAGCTTTATATAAAGCAATTAAAGAAATCGTACTTTCTAACGGAACAATAAAAGTAGATGAGTTAGAAAAAATAACTTCGTTAAGCAGAAAAACCTTGTTGCGTTTATTTAAAAAACATACGCTCTCATCTATAGAAGATTATAAAAAAATGGTGATGTTTCGCAATTCTTTGAACTATGCACTGCAAAACAAAGAATTAGTTAATCTTACCGACGTGGCTTTATTTAATATGTATTACGATCAGTCACATTTTATAAAACACTTTAAAAGTATCACAAGCGAAACACCAAAAACATTACTCCCTAAAATTACGCAAATCGGCAACGAAGATTTATACTGGCATTTTTTGAGCGAATAACAAAGGTGTCCCAATTATACTATTTTTAATTTTTGTTATCTCCTATATTTGCTGTGCAAAGAATAGAACTTTATGGCAAAGATTAAAATCCAACGATCAAGCGAGTATAACAACAAAATGAGAAGTATTCAGCTTTTAGTAGATGGAAAGCAGATTGGAGCTATTAGAGATGGCGAAACAAAAGAATTTACAGTGAAAGAAGGACAACGCATGCTAAAAGCTAAAATTGATTGGTGTAGCAGTCCTGAAGTCTTGTTTAATATTGATAATACTGAAATAAAAAGTTTTAAAATTGAAAGTTTTGCTCAAAGAAGCCAATTAAACAAATTGCTAAACTCGGTTTACTTAGTACTTATCATTGCGGTATTACACTTTATATTGGCAAAGACAATGGATTTTTATTATATGGCAATTTTGCTTTTGCCTCCATTTATCTTTATGTTGTACTACTTGACAATGGCACGAAAAAAATATTTAACCCTAAAGGAGATTGATAATGGAATACGATAAAAACAAATACAAAGTTTATACGTGGAAAAACTGGATCTACCTTCATTATATTATTAATCCGGGATTAGCATTTAATGAGTTGGTGCTGGGAATGCGTATAGCAAAGATTGGTTTAGTAGAAAAAAATATCGATAAGCCTTTTATTGAGCGCAATTTTGTTCCTTGTCCGCATTGTAAAATGCTTCACGATTATAAAACTTGGGGAGGAAACCGAGGGTTTCAAAATTGGTTTGGTTTATACTGTTACAATTGCAGACAGATTATTCCTTGTTTAATTAACGCTACTTCTTTTGTTATTTTAGCTGTTACTTCGCCCTTGTGGTATCCGTTTAAAAACCGATTAAAACAAAACTGGCTTAAAAAGCAGGCTAAACGATTTGAAAATTATCAGGAAGAAAAACCTGGGTTTGAAATTCAAAAAAAACACAATTGGATTATGGGCGGATTGCTTTTCGGAATTTTAATGTACCTATCTAATACTCTGTTGGCAAATAATCTAACGATTGAGGAGGTTATTTCTATGAAGGGATTGATTTTTTTGATTATTTCATTGGGAGGTGGACTGCTTTTTGGTGCGTTTATGAAAAAGTTTCTAACCTCTAAAAAAATTAATTGACACACCTGATTTTACTTGTATGTTTATCCTGTTTTCTGAAGTTTGTTCAAATTAGTTTCAAAAAATGAAATAGAGTAAGATAAGAACAGGAAATTTAGAATGAGTTTTTTCTTTTTTTATTACTAAATGTGTAATATTGAAAAGTAACTCTTAAAATGAAATTTATGAAAATAAATGATGATTTACTTTTTTAATCTAAAAAATAATAATATGTTTGGTATAGTTGGATGCTAAAATTATCTAAATATGAAAAAGAAGGTTAGTTACTTTATGATGCTATTTTTTTTAGGAATGTTTATTTATGCATCTTCTAATGAAAAGATTGATAGCAATGATGATTCTGTATTAAAAAAGGAAATACAGACTGTTGATACTGATTTAAATAATCCTATTATGGGGTATGTTTCAAAAGAAGGTACTCCTGTCTTAACTAAAGATCAAGAAATAATCTTAAATCATTGGAATCGTAATTTGTCGGCTGAGGCAGGTGAGGATGTTCAATTGAATCAAATTGAATTTGTTATGATTGATGGAGATTATTATTTGAGGGCGAGTTCTACAATTACGGATTATATATCTACCATTGGAGCTTTTGAAAATCAAGGGAGCCTTTATTTGACAACAACGATTTGTACTACTAAAGCTTGTTCTACCTCTAATGGCTGCATTCCAAGCGGTACTTCATGTACCTTTTGTATTGATTGTACAAAAACAGTTACTTCTGCACTTGAAGCTCCTATGGTTCCGATTAGAATAGAACCTGTTTTCTTGGCTGAATATTATATTGCTAAAGGTTGGGGCGAGCAGATTTATTGGGAATATAGAAGATAAAGAGTTTAGTGTATAAAATGAATAATAAAAAGTTGGTACTATCATAGTACCAACTTTTTTTGTTCGTAGATTATTGTGAATAGTGGAGTGTTTTAAATTTATTTTTTTATAAGAGGAGTGTTAATAAGTAAAATACTCCAAAATTTATAATTGGTAATTTAAAATTAATTTTTACATTTGCACCCACTAATGAGAGGAGGTGTATGAAAACATGTTGATCATTCCGATTAAAGACGGGGAAAATATAGATAGAGCGTTAAAACGCTATAAAAGAAAATTTGACAGAACAGGAACTTTGCGTCAGCTTAGATCTCGTCAGTATTTTACAAAACCGTCTGTGACAAAAAGAGATAAAATGCAAAAAGCTGCATACATTCAATACTTGAAAGATTCAGTTGAAATCTAAGAGGTTTTGAATAAAAAAAAATAACCGTTGTAATTAAAGTGTTAACTTTGTTACAGCGGTTTTTTTGTATATAATTATGACAGAAGATTTACAAAAGTTTTTGGAGTATCTGGAAAAGGAAAAAAAATATTCTGCCCATACCCTGCGTGCTTATAAGGATGACATCTCCTCTTTTTATTTTTTTTTAAATCAATCTCAGATTGAGCCATCTGAAGTGCAGTATGATGAGATAAGGGCGTGGATTGTCAGCCTGTCGGAAGAAGGAATGATAAATCGTTCTATCAACAGAAAAATAAGCGCACTGAAAACCTATTATACCTTTCTTCAAAAGATAAAAAAAATAGAGGTGAGTCCACTTCAAATGCATCGGTCATTAAAGACGGAGAAAAAAATACAGATTCCATTTTCAGTTAAAGAGATAGATAAAGTTAGAGAGTTGCTGGAAAAGGAAGGGAGTTTTGAATCTTATCGGGATTTGCTTATTGTTGAAATGTTGTACGGGTTAGGACTTCGGAGGTCAGAATTGTGTGGTATAAAAGAAAGCGATGTGGATTTTGGTTTGAAAGTAATTAAAATAAGAGGAAAAGGGGGTAAGGAAAGACTTATGCCTTTGATTCAGGAGCTTGAAGATAAGATTAAAAAATATCTTATCATCAAAAAAGAATATTTTAATTCAACGTATAAAGCTACAAATCTTTTAGTAAATAATAAAGCGAATAAAGTTGATGAAAATTTTGTTTATCGAGTAATAAATAATTACTTTAGTGATGCAACAACAAAGGAAAAGAAAAGCCCGCATATGTTGCGTCATTCATTTGCTACCCATTTGTTGGAAAATGGAGCGGATATTAATTCTATCAAAGAGTTGATGGGGCACGCCAGCTTGGCTTCTACACAGGTTTATGCTCAAATTAATTTAAAAGAGCTTAAAAAAGTATACCAAAAAGCGCATCCTCGAATGAAGAAGTGAAGTTAACCCTTTAAAATCGTTAGTTATGAAAGTAAACATTCAAGCCGTAAATTTTAATGTAGATCGAAAATTGGTGGATTTTATAAACGATCGTTTGGCAAAAGTAGGAAAGTATTATGATAAAGTAATTTCTGTAGATGTGTTTTTAAAACTTGAAAATACAAATGAAAAAGAAAATAAGAGTACAGAAATGAAACTATTGGTGCCGGGAGATGAATTGATTGTTAAAAAAACTTGTAAAACATTTGAAGAAGGTGTGGACGTGGGGGGCGATGCGCTAGAGCGTTTAGTTGTGAAACACAAAGAGAAAGTGAAAGCGCATTAATGAAAAAAAAGAATAAAATATTTTTTTTAATCAATAAAATATATACATTTGCAGTCCGTTAGAAATAGCGGACTTTTTCTATTGAGTAAATTGCCGATGTAGCTCAGCTGGCTAGAGCAGCTGATTTGTAATCAGCAGGTCGTGGGTTCGAGTCCCTCTATCGGCTCAAAAATAAAATCTCTCCAAGTGGAGAGATTTTATTTTTTAATTTATTTCTTCCAAGAATTTCTTCATATCTTTATCTATTATCACTTTTACGCGGCTTTGTATAAATAACAAATAAATAGCTGAATATGCTGTCACTGATACGAGCAGATTGGTTTGTCTATGATGAGATAATCTATTTTAGTATTGCACTTGTGGTCGCAATCAGAATTATATACGATACAGATTCTATTTCAAAAACGCTGGCTTATTTGCTTCTTGTGTTTTTTTTGCCCGTGTTGGGAATTATATTTTATTTTTCTTTTGGTATTAATTATCGCAAGCGAAAAATGTACTCTAAAAAACTGGAAGTAAACGATAATTATAATGCTATTTTGATGAAAAGGCTCAAAGGAATTCATATGAACTTTGAGCAGCAAGAAAATGCTGTTTTAGAACAAAATCGCTCATTTATTAAAATGCTTTCACGTACCGCAATGGATGAGACTCCTTTATTAGTCGATAATAAAGCGGACATACTTCAAAATGGAGAAGAGTTTTTTCCGCGATTAATAGAGGATCTAAAGCGTGCTAAACACCATATTCATATTGAATATTACATTTATGAAAATGATGTTTTGGGACATGAAATTGCTGATGTTTTAGTGCAAAAAGTATCAGAGGGCGTGGAAGTAAGATTTATTTACGATGATTTTGGTTCTCGGTCTATTCGGAAAAATATAGCAAAAGATTTAAGGAAAAAAGGCGTAGAAGCATATGCCTTTAATAAAATAATCTGGCTGGCACTTGCCAACCGAATGAACTATAGAAATCACAGAAAGATAGTTGTAATTGACGGTAAAATAGGATATACAGGCGGAATTAATATTGCGGACAAATATGATAACAGAAACAAAGCGTCTAACGCCTTTTTTTGGAGAGATACCCATATACGCATAGAGGGAACAGGAGTGTATGGTCTTCAGTACATTTTTTTGGCTGACTGGAATTTTTGCAGCAAACAGAGTATTTTGTTTAACGAATATTATTTTCCTAAAATAGAAATGGAAAAGGGAATTCAATTGCCTTTACAAGTCATTTCTTCGGGGCCAGATTCAGATGTGCCGGCCATTCTGTATAGTGTTTTGAAAGCGATTAATTCAGCTAAAAATGAAATATTGATTACAACTCCTTACTATATTCCGGATGAGTCATTGCAGCTGGCAATAAAAATGGCAGTTTTGAGTGGTAAAAAAGTAAAAATGATTTTGCCTGGTATAACAGATTCTATCATTGTTAAATTGGCTTCTGAATCCTATTTTCAGGAGTTATTAGAATCGGGGGTAGAAATTTATTTGTATAAAAAGGGGTTTATTCACGCTAAAACTTTTGTGACTGATTCAGGAGTGAGTTCTATAGGAACTTGTAATTTAGATCATCGAAGCTTTGATCTAAATTTTGAAGTAAATGTGATTTTATATGACTTTGAATTTGCTGAAAAAATGAAACAGATGTTTGAACAGGATTGTAAGGATTCTATAAAATTGGAATTGGCAAGATGGAAAAAAAGATCCAAATGGCAGCGATTAAAAAACAATATTATTCGTTTGCTTTCTCCATTATTATAAATCAAACTTTAGCAATAAAAAAGCTGCTATTACAAAATAGCAGCTTTTTGTCAAAAGTAATAATTTAAAAAAAGAATTTTATGGCAGAGAAAATGCAGATAATCTAAAATAATCCGCCTCCTCCACTATTTTGTTTAGTATTGTCATCTCTGTTCTTGCGCTGCATTGCACGGTTTTTTCCACCGCCAAATACGTAATTAATACCTAAATAAACTGAACGGCTTTCCCATCTGAACTCTCCGCGAGAAGGATAAGGGTATTCTCCGTCGAAACTGTATTTCATAGTGTTAAAAATATCGTTGAACCTAAGACTTATAGATAGTTTATTATCTAGTAAAGCATATCTGGCACCGGCGTCAATTTTGTACATTTCTTTACTGTTAAATGTAATTCCGTCTACAGCACCTCTATAAAACCCAAATAAGTTAAAACGAAGACTATTAGTGGCTTTAAAGTTATTGTTTAGTCTGGCGTTAAAAGCATTCGCTGTAATTTCTCTAGACATAAATTCCAGTTCGTTTTTGCCTGCATTGAGAACCGAAATCAATCCTTTTTGCTGTATGCTGGAAAAATCAATTGCGGGCTGTACATCCCACCACGATGTTAATTTTAAGTTGGCAGATAATTCAAAACCGTATGCATTGTTAGAACTAAAGTTGTCGTGTGTCATAATCATGGCATTAGGGTTTTCGTTCTCTACATCATCGTAAATTACTCTGTTGATCTCGTCGTTGATTCTTCTGTAATACACTCCGGCAGTAATACTTCCTTTTTCCAGCATTCGTGTGTAGTTTAATTCAACGGAATTTGTAAACTGAGGCTTTAATTTTGGATTTCCTATAGAGGTTACCGTAGGTGTAGAAAACTCCCGAATTGGTCTTGTCTGCCAAATGCCAGGTCGGTCTACTCTGCGGCTGTAACTCAATTGAAACATATCTTTTTCTGACAAGTTATAACCTAGGTATACAGAGGGATATAAGGTTAAATAATCATCTTTAAATCCTGTTTCGCCGTTTATTTTTGAATTTACTTTATAGCTTTCTAAACGGGTTCCGAGCTGGTAGCTGAATTTGTTGAACTTTTGTCCAAAAGTGGCATAAAGTGAATAAATATCGGTGTCGTAGTTATAATCCATATTTGCTTGTTCGGCAGGAGTCATAGGGTTTCCTGAATCGGCATGATTTTTAGAGCGATTAACGCGTGCTTCCCCTCCTAATTCTAATTTTGTATTTTCATTCAGAGGGTTCACGTAATCTACATTTACAGTAGTGAGTGTACTTTTATCGTCTGTATAATCTTTGTAAAAATAATTATCTGCATTTTCTATTTTTGTGTCAAAGTATCCTTCAGAATCAGATTTAGAGTCATTTAGGTTTACTTCAACGTCCAAATTGTGCCCGTCTTCATTAAACATGTGTTTATAAGCCAGGTTATAAGTACTGTTTCTGTTGTTTGAATCATAGTTTGATTTTTGAAAAATATCATCAAAAGTTCCTGCTGGATAAAGATTATTCGTTACAACGTTTGATTTGCCGTCATACCGGCTTTGATTGGTATAAAATGAAATGGTATTTTTGTCGTTGATGTAATAATCCATCCCAACTTTATATAAAAAGCTATTGTTTTTGTTATATGAATCAATAAGCTGTTCGGAATCTTGGTCAAACCTGTAAATTTCTCCATCGTTGCTATATTTTCCGTGACTTGTGCTGCCACTTCCGAAAAAATTTACTTTTCCTGTCCGGTAATTTAGGTTTAAAGAGTTGTTGTTTTTAACGGTTTTAGCAAAAGTAAAACCCGTATCAAAAGAACCGTTAAAGCCATTGTTGGAATTTTTGTGTAAAACAATATTAATGATTCCCGACATGCCTTCCGGATTATATTTTGCACTGGGATTAGTTATCAATTCTATTTTTTTGATTGATGTTGAGGGAATTTGCTTTAGCAATTGATCCGGGGCAATGTTGGTAGGTCTTCCATCTACCAAAATACGTACGTTTTCATTCCCTCGAAGTGATATTTTTCCGTCCTGATCAACGTTTACCGAAGGTACATTATTCATAATCTCCGAAGCGGTGGCGCCAACTGTAGTTAAATCTCGTCCTACATTAATTACTTTTCGGTCTATTTTTTGCTCTATCGTCGATTGCTCGGCAATAATATTCACCCCTTCTAATAAGGTAGATTCGGGAGACAGATAAATATCTCCCAGGTCAATTGAAGGCTGGCTGTTGCTCAAAGATACTTTTTGATTTGTAGACTGATAGCCTATAAATTGCACTTCAACTATATAATCATTGGGAGTAACAGGAATTTCAAAATTTCCTTTTTCATCACTCATTCCTCCGGTAATAACTTGTTCATTATTTTTCACTGCTATAGTAGCGTAAGGAATTACTTCACGGAGATCTTTGTCATATACTTTACCGGAAATTTTTCCTTTTTGTTGTGCAAAAGTCGAAGCGGTGACAGCAAGTAAAAGCAGTAGGCTCAGTTTTAACTTCATAATTTAAATGGGATATTAGAGTTGTTACTTTGTTTTGTTATATAGTAGTCTCATTGTTTTTAATTTTGTTACATAAAAAAAATGTAAATGTTTTTAATTATTTTTTAAGTTGTTGATATATAGTGTTTTTTAAATTATTGAAAAACGGATAAGGGAAGAAATAAAATATTATATTTAAAAATAAAAGAGTTAATAATAACTTTTAGTACTTTTAGGAATAACAAAAAATGAACAATGGAAAAGCAAAACAATAATATAGCTATCTTGGTTGATGGAGACAATGCTCAGGCAAAATTGTTAGAGAATATATTAGAAGAAGTATCGAAATATGGAAAAGTAACTATCAGGCGTATTTATGGCGACTGGACGACTCCGCAAATGAACAGCTGGAAAGATCTGCTGAATGATTTATCCTTTTCTCCTATACAAAAATTTAATTACACAACAGGGAAAAATTCGACCGATAGTTCACTTATCATTGATGCAATGGATATTTTGCACGATAAAATGGTAGATGGGTTTTGTATTGTTTCCAGCGATAGTGATTATACCGGATTGGCAAAGAGAATCAGAGAAGAAGGAATATTTGTAATGGGAATAGGAGAAAAGAAAACACCTAATGCGTTTGTGCAGTCATGTGAAATTTTTACGTATTGCGAAACATTAATGCCTAAAAAAGCAGTAAAAGAAAGAGAAGTAAATTCATCACGGAAAAACGAAACAGAGGAAGAGTATGAGAATAAAAAATTGACCAAAAAAGAAATCCAGTTAATTGATAAAGCATTTGAGATGTCAGTAGACGAAGAAGTGGAAGCTTATATATCTACTGTCGGAGGAAACTTAAGAAAATTAAATCCCAGTTTTGATGCACGAGATTACGGATTTAGAAATTTGACTGAATTGTTTAAAAATTTAAAAACATTTGATGTCATTAATAATAACGTAAAGGGATTGAATCACCCGCTGGTTAAAAAGAAATAAAGTTTATAATCTTAAAATCTGCTAAAAATATGAACATACAAGAAGTACAAGGGATCCAAAAACAATTTGAATACTATAGAACACTTGCAGATAAAACAATCCTGATTCTGTCAGAAGAAGAACTGAATTGGAAGGCAAGTGAAGAAAGTAATTCTGTAGCAATGTTAATGAGACATATAACAGGGAATTTACTGTCGAGGTTTACAAACTTTTTTACAGAAGATGGAGAAAAGTCTTGGAGAAATAGAGATAGTGAGTTTGCCGATGGTTTTTATAATCGGCATGAACTAATTGCTAATTGGGATAAAGCATGGAATGTTTTGTTAAATACATTAGCATCTATTAATGCTGAAAATATAACTGGAAAAATAAAAATAAGAAATCAAGAACACAGTGTAGCCGAAGCTTTACACAGACAGCTTTCCCATTATCCTTATCACATCGGACAGATTGTATTTATTGGTAAAATGATTAAAGATAAAGACTGGCAATCGCTGTCTATTCCTAAAAATCAGTCAAATGATTATAATAAGGAAAAATTTGCAAAGCCAAATTCAGAGCAGCATTTTACTGATAATTATTTAAACAAATAGGATTAGCTTAATAAAACAGCAAAATCTAGGGTATATTTTATATATTTGTCAGTATACAAAAAACAACGAGATTATGAAATTAAACACAGTAACATGCCTTGTACTAGCTTCTGCCATGTTGTTTTCTTGCGGAAAAAATAAAGAGAACAAAGAAGAAACAGAAAATGTAGCAGAAGTGGAGAATTTTGAATACAGCGTAGATCAATTTGCCGATATTGAAGTATTGAGATATCAGGTTCCGGGTTGGGATGATTTAACCTTAAAAGAAAAAGAATTAGTCTATTATTTGAGTCAGGCAGGATATGCCGGTAGGGATATTATCTGGGATCAGAATTACAAATACAATCTAAAGATCAGAAAAGCACTTGAAAATATTTATCAAAACTATGAGGGCGATAAAAATTCCGAAGACTGGAAAAATTTTGTAATATATCTAAAACGAGTATGGTTTTCAAATGGAATTCACCACCATTACTCTAATGATAAGATAAAACCTGCTTTTTCAAAGAGCTATTTTGATACGTTATTAAAAGATACAAATACAGTACTAGATAGTGAAATTGCTGAAATTTTATTTAATGATGTAGACAATAAAAAAGTAAATCTAGATCCTAAAAAAGGACTGGTTACCGGCTCGGCAGTGAATTTTTACGGCGAAGGAGTTACAGATGAAGAAGCAGAAGCTTTTTTTACCGGAATGAAAAACCCTGATCCGCTTAGACCGCTATCCAATGGATTGAATTCCAAGCTGGTGAAAGAAAATGGAAAATTAGTAGAAAAAGTGTGGAAAAGCGGAGGGATGTATGGTTCTGCAATCGATAAGATTATCTATTGGCTGGAACAAGCTGTTACTGTTGCCGAAAATCAAAAACAGGCAGATGCACTAAAACTTTTAATCGAATATTATAAAACTGGAGACTTAAAAGCTTGGGATGATTACAACGTAGCTTGGGTTCAAGCCACAGAAGGAAATATAGACTATAATAATGGTTTTATAGAAGTGTATAATGATCCGTTGGGACATAAAGGATCCTATGAAAGTGTAGTGCAAATCAAAGATTTTGATATGTCTCAAAAAATGGAAGTACTTTCAAAAGAAGCACAGTGGTTTGAAGACAACTCTCCATTGATGGAAGAGCATAAGAAAAAAAGTGTAGTGGGAGTTACTTATAAAACAGTAATTGTCGCTTCAGAATCGGGTGATTCCTCTCCAAGTACGCCAATTGGAGTTAATCTGCCAAATGCAGATTGGATCAGAGCGGAACACGGATCAAAATCCATTTCCTTAGGAAATATTATAGACTCTTATAACCACGCAGGTGGTTCAGATCGCTTGAAGGAGTTTGTTCATGATCAAGAAGAGTTTGAGTTAGAAGAAAAATACGGTGAATTAGCAGATAAACTTCACACGGCACTGCATGAAGTAGTAGGGCATGCTTCAGGACAAATTAATCAGGGAGTAGGACAACCACAGGTTACGCTAAAAAGCTATGCATCAACCTTAGAAGAAGGACGTGCAGATTTGGTGGGACTTTATTATTTGTACAATCCTAAATTACAAGAATTAGGATTAGTAGATGATTGGAAATCCGTAGGAAAAGCAGCATATGATGGCTATATTAGAAATGGTTTGATGATGCAGTTAGTTCGTTTAGAGCCAGGAGCAGATATTGAAGAGGCGCATATGAGAAATCGTCAGTGGGTAAGTGCCTGGGTGTTTGAAAAAGGAGAAAAAGACAACGTTATTGAAAAAGTGGTACGAGATGGAAAAACATATTTCAATATTACCGATTATGATAAGTTGCACGATTTGTTTGGACAATTATTGAGAGAAACGCAAAGAATCAAATCTGAAGGAGATTACGATGCGGCTAAAGCTTTAGTCGAAAATTATGGAGTAAAAGTTGATCAGGCTATCCATAAAGAAGTGTTAGAGCGCAATGCTAAGTTTAACGTGGCTCCTTACAGAGGTTTTGTAAATCCTTATATTGTGCCTGTGACTAATAATGAAGGCAAAATAACAGATTATGTGATTAAACAACCAAAAACATTTGAGGAACAAATGCTGTATTACGCAAAAGAATATAATTTTTTGCCAGTAGAAAATTAATGAAATGATACATAATAAAAAAGCCTGCTTCTAGAAGCAGGCTTTTTTATTATGTATTGAATGATTGAAAATATTCACTTGGTCGTTTTCCTAGCAGTTTAGCAAAGACATTACTATACGATTGAGCGCTGCTATAACCTGTTTGTAAGGCGATTTCGCCAATATTAAAATTCCCGTCACTTAAAAGTTCGAGTGATTTGATAATGCGAACCATCTGTATGTATTTGGAAATAGTAATGCCCGTTTCTTTTTTAAACTGCCGTTCTAGTGTTCTAACACTTACAAAGCTTTTTTCAGCTAATTCTTCAATAGTGATTGAGGAGGCATAAAATTGATGGATATAATCTGTCATTACAAGCAGGTTGGTTGATTTAGGTACAGGAGTGATTAAAGGAATAGAATTTTGTATAAAAGAAGGAAGCTCCTCTAAAATGGCATGCAAAAAAGTTTGTTCACTTTGATTGTATACCATATTTAAGGACCATTTTTCAGTATACATAATCATTTCTCTTAAAACGACAGGTACAGAAAAAAGATAGAGATTATTGTAAAAATCAGACATTTCGCTTGTACTAAAATACAGAGTGCGCAATGAAACAGATTCTGATGCAGAGGTGGTTTTGTGAGGTAAGTTTGACGGAATCCATGCTGCATGATTTTGCGGTAATAAAAACCTGCTGTTTTTAGTATGCAAATATTGATAACCGGATTCAACAAAAACGAGCTGAGCCTTTTGATGTTGATGAAATTTATTGTTGTGTATCCATTCTTCAGCATGCCAGACAAAACTTTTTTTATCAACCTGATCTACTAATTGATGTGCGTCCATGGTTGTCGTTTTAGTTTTGATATATGGCAAATATAATCATTTAATAACTTGTAATTTTGTGTTTCAAAAGCAAATTCACAAAATAATATGAATAATCCTGTAAATAATAATGTTGGAAAGGTTTCGAAAACAAGAGAAATACTAATGCTTTTAGGTATAATTTTTATTGCTTCAAACCTACGGGCACCTTTAACTTCTGTGGGACCTGTTATTGGAGAAATAAGTCAGTCTCTCGCTTTGTCCAACACAATGGCAGGTTTGATTACTACAATTCCCCTAATTGCATTTGCACTGTTATCTGGAGTTATACCCAAATTTTCTCAAAAATATGGAATGGAAATGATTTTGTTATTTTCCTTAGTATTGTTAAGTATAGGGCTATTTATTCGTCCGTTAGGAAATATAGTTTCTCTGTTTTTAGGAGCTGCATTAGTAGGTACAGCAATCACGGTGGGGAATGTTTTGATGCCTGCTTTTATAAAGAGTAAATTCCCTTACAAAGTGGGAACTATGATGGGAATTTATTCAGTTTCTATGAATTTAACTGCGGCTTTGGCAGCGGGGTTTAGTATTAGTTTGGGCACTTATACCTCTTTGGGATGGAAAGGTTCTATAGGAGTTTGGTTAGTACTTTCGTTACTGACTATTTTCATTTGGATTCCTCAGGTAAAGAAAAAGAAAAAGGAAAAGGAAAAGGACTCTGTAAAAGATAATTACATTACTGAAAAAAATATTGTAAATCTCTATAACTCAAGATTAGCTTGGGCGGTCACTGTATTTATGGGAGTACAATCTTTATTATTTTATTGTTTAGCTGCTTGGTTGCCCAAAGTAATGCAAACATGGGGTATGTCGGTAGAAGATTCAGGGTGGATTTTATCTTATGTACAGTTTGCTCAATTGCCTATGACGTTTTTAGGAGCTATTATAGCCAGTAAAATGAATAATCAAAAATTATTGGCAATAAGCGTCGGAGTTTTATTTATTGCCGGAATAGGAGGGGTTATGTTATTTCGAACAGAGTATATTATAGTGTGGTGTATAATGATTGGATTAGCCAGCGGATTGGCGTTTAGTTTATCGATGCTATTATTTGTTTTGAGAACGAAAAGTACCAATCAGTCGGCTGAACTGTCAGGGATGGCACAATCATTTGGTTATTTGATAGCTGCTTTCGGACCTCCTGTTTTTGGTGCTCTGTTTGATTTTTCAAATAATTGGATGTATTCGCTGTTATTTTTATTATTGATGTCAGCCACGCTTTTAGTCTCGGGGATTATTGCTGGGAGAGACATAAAGATAGGATAAGCTGTTATACAAGATACTAAATAGGCTCACGCCTTTTGTTGCCTTGAAAGTTGTGCGTTTGTTACTCAATGCTTAAATTTACGGATAAATAGCTGAAATAATATGGTATTAAAAGTACTGCATACCGCAGATTGGCATTTGGGTAAAAGATTAGAGAGATTTAATAGAATAAATGAACAAGCTCAAGTATTGCAGGAGATTAGTGAAGTAGCTGAGCGTGAAAACGCAGATTTAGTATTGGTAGCCGGAGATCTTTTTGACACCTTTAATCCTTCGGTTGAAGCAATAGAACTTTTTTACAAAACATTAAAGCGATTAGCAAAAAATGGCGAACGCCCTGTTATCGCTATTGCAGGAAACCATGATAGTCCCGAACGTATCAACGCTCCAGATCCTTTAGCACGTGAATGCGGCATTATATTTATAGGTTTTCCAAATGTAAAGGTGCCACCTTTTGAAATACCCAATAAATTTGCAATAACAAACTCTGACGAAGGTTTTATCGAGCTTAAATTGGATAAATTCTCGTATCCTGTTCGTATTTTACATACGGCATATGCTAATGAAGTTCGATTGCAAAAAGAACTGGATAAAGATAATCAAGGATCGGCACTCAATGAAATATTACAGAGTCATTGGAAAAAATTAGCAGATCAGTATTGTGATCATCAAGGAGTAAATTTATTGGTATCGCATTTGTATATGAGCGATAAAAACGGAGAAATATTAGAAGAACCGGATGGAGAAAAACCGCTAAAAATAGGAAATGCCGATTTGTTGTACAGCAATATTGTTCCTCCGCAGATTCAATATACAGCCTTGGGACATTTACATCGCTTTCATCAGTTGGGTAAACCTGATACTCCTGTAGTTTACTCCGGAAGCCCGCTCAGTTATAGTTTTAGTGAAGCAGGACAGCAAAAATATGTTGTTTTGTTGAATGCAGAACCTTTTAAATCTGTCGACTATCAGTTTATTGAACTTAAAAAGGGGTATCCATTATCACGGAAAAAGTTTTCTAGTGTAGATCAAGCAATTCATTGGCTGACTAATAATCCTGATCATTTAGTAGAATTAACATTGGTAAGCAATACTTTTTTACAGGCAGATGACATCAAACGCTTAAACAAAGCACATGATAAAATTGTGATGATTATTCCACAGATTACTTTAGAAAGAGAAAATAGAGAGGAAACAAATAATCAGGTAAACTTAAATCAGGATATCAAAGGCTTATTTACGGATTATTTTAAACAGAAATATGCAGGACAACTGCCCAATGAAGATATCTTAAATCTGTTTGATGAGGTGTTAAACGGAAACAATCTAAAATAAGGACACAGATGATACCTATAAAATTAGAAATAGAAGGATTGTATTCCTATCAGCATAAACAAATTATTGATTTTACTCATCTTACACAGGCAGGATTATTTGGTATATTCGGACAGGTTGGGTCTGGGAAATCATCAATTTTAGAAGCTATTTCTTTTGGTTTATACGGGGAAAGCGAGCGATTAAATGCCAGAGATAATCGAGCGTATAATATGATGAATTTAAAATCAAGCCGCTCGGTAATTGTTTTGGAGTTTTACAACTTTGAAGATGAAAAATATCGTATTTATAGAGATTTTAAACGAAATTCTAAACGTTTTGATGATGTAAAACGCGGGGATGCCGTATTGTATAAATGGAAAAATGAACAATGGGTACCGCTTCCACATTTAAATATTGAGAAAATTGTGGGGTTGAGTTATGCTAATTTTAAAAGAACCATTATTATTCCGCAAGGAAAATTTAAAGAGTTTATTGAGCTAGGGGGGAAAGATCGCACGCAGATGATGCAGGAAATTTTTGGATTAGATCGATTTGATTTAGCCGAGAGCACCAAAGAGGTTTATCAAACAGCTAAACAGAATTACGATAAGCTTTCAGGACAATTGCAGGGATATGCGTCGCTGACAGAAGAACAAATTAAAGAGCTGACAGAAGCGTGGAAGGCGGAAAGCGCCAAATTGAAGGATTATACAATTAAGTATAAAAAAGAAAATGACAATTTTCAGCAGTTAAAATTGCTTAAAACGGATTTTGAAACACTAAAGAGTAAACAAGATGAATTGATACAACTTGAGAAGAATCTGCCGTTTATACAGGAGAAGCAAAAAGAAATGGAGCAGTATGAGAGGGTAGAGAAAGCATTTTCAGGCTTATTAACAGAAGAAAAAAATGCCCAAAACAAATATGAATTAAAGCAGGGTAGTTTAAAAAAAATAGAAGAAGGTCTCACCGTGCTTCAAGAAGAATATGATGAAGTATCTGCAAAATTGGTGCAGATAGAACCTGAATTCCAAAAGATAGAACAGCGCAAAATAGAATTGTTTGAACTAACCTTATTTAAACAAATAAAGACAGGAAACAGAGCTAAAGATTTATTGTTAATCAGACAAAAAAAAGGAGAAGAAACTATAAAGCAAGAAGAAAGTATTTTTAAAAGTAAACAAAATAAATTAGCAGATCTTGAGATAAAGCTAAATCAAGCAAAAAAAGATCGGATTGATCCTGTAAAGATTATGAATCTGGATAAATGGTTTAATGATTTTATTTATATTCAAAAGATAGTTCATGAAACAAAACAAATTCAAATCAACCTGAAACAAGACATATGTAAATTAGAAGAAGAAATAAAAGGATTTGGATTTGCTGCGATGAATAGATGGGAACTTGAGACAGAAGAAAAACGGAATGAACTGCAGAAACAGAAAGATAAAATTGAGGATGATTTAAGGCATTTACACGTCTCACAACAATTGGTGCAATATGCTTATAATTTACACGATGGAGAATCATGTCCTTTATGTGGTTCTACCAATCATCCGAATTTATTAGAGGGAGAAGATATTACAAAAACAATAGAAAAATTGTCTGTTGAACAGGCAGAATTAAATAGAATTTGGGAGAATTTGTTTCAAAAGGAACAGTTGATGCGAATTGCTTTAGAAAAAAAATATTTACTGGAAACAGAATGGAATAAAGCAAACAATAAATACAATTTGCAAAAAGAACAACTAGAACAGCATCGTTCGGAATTTATGTGGAGTGATATTGAAATGGGGAATATTGAGCAATTTTATCAATTGAAAGAAAAGGCAATCGCAGCTAATAAAATAGTAGAAGAATTAGAAGAATCATATATTCAAGAGCAGAAGGAGGCTGAGCAAATTAAGACGAATGTGGAGAAGTATAGAGAGGCGTTGAGAAAGATAGAAATAGAATATGCTAAGCTTGAATCTGAAGTTTACACCAAAAAGAGTCAGATTAGATTTTTAGATATTGATGATTTAGCCCTCATAAGTTTAGAAGAGGTTGAATTAAAAATAAAAAATACAGAAAAGCACATAGAAAATATAGAAATAGAATATAAAAAGTTTCAGCAGTTATATCAGGAACTTTCCTTAAAACTAACCGCATTCCAAACAGAGAAAAGAACTATATCGGTTGAGATAAGCGAATTAAAACAGAATATTGATAATATAGAAAAAGAATTGACGCCCTTAATGGAAAAATTCCAACTCAATTCCAAAGATGAAATTTTCAATATTTTATCGAAAAAAATTAATGTGGAAGAAACAAGAAAGATTATTCAGGCATTTGTTGTCAGTCACGAAGTAATTAAAAATAATGTTGCTACATTAACCGATAAGTTAAAGCTTGTAGATCTTGATGAAAATAAGTATAAAGAAAAAGAAAAGGAGGTAACTGAGCTAGAGCAAAAAGTAGAGGAACAAGCTATATTTACCACAAAGCTAAGTGGAGAACTAGAGCGTTTGGAACGTGATTTAAAAGAAAAAGGAAACTTACTTTTAAAATTTGAAGAGATTGATAAACGTCTGAAAAATATAGCTGTTTTAGAAAATATGTTTAAAGGAGCAGGTTTTGTTAACTATGTATCTGCTGTTTATCTCAAAAATTTATGTAATGCAGCTAATCATCGTTTTCATCGCTTGACAAACAATCAGTTGAGTTTACAGTTAAATGATAATAATGAATTTGAAATTATAGATTATTTAAACGGAGGCAAATCAAGAAGCGTAAAAACGTTGTCGGGTGGACAAAGCTTTCAAGTTTCTTTATCACTTGCTTTAGCTTTGGCAGAAAACGTGCAAAGTTCGTCAAAAGCGGATAAGAGTTTCTTTTTTATTGATGAAGGCTTTGGAACACAAGATAAAGATTCAGTTAATATTGTTTTTGAAACATTAAATAGCCTGTATAAAGAAAATAAAATTGTAGGGATTATCTCTCATGTTGATGAGTTAAAAGAAAAAATACCGGTTTCTATTTCAGTAGTTAAAGATGAAGACCAAGGGAGTCTAGTTTTATATTAATATAAAGAAATAGAGATATAGTATGTTTGCATGATTTATTAATGATAGATTCATATATGAAGTGAATTCTTGATTTTAAAAGATTATATTTGCTTTTTTTAAGATAAAATCAATTATGAAAACAGAAATGCAGTTAAAAGAAAGAAGTGGAAATAAATGCGAGTTATGTGAAGCAACTGGAAACTTAAATATTTATGAGGTACCTCCGGTTTCGAGTAATGAGGCAGATAGAGAAATTTATATATGTAATACATGTTTGGCTCAAATTGATAAAAAGGAGGAATTAGACTCTAATCATTGGCAGTGTCTGTCTTCATCAATGTGGAGTGAAGTGGCAATGGTTAAAGTGGTAGCTTGGAGAATGTTGAATAGATTTAGAAATGAGAGTTGGGCAGCAGATAATTTAGATATGATGTATTTGGAAGAGGAATTGTTGGAGTTAGCCAAAGCAACGGGAGATCATATCAGTGATGGTTCAGTAGAATTGCACAAAGACTGTAACGGAAATATTTTGTCAGGAGGAGATACGGTTACCCTTATTAAAGATCTGGACGTAAAAGGATCTTCGATTAATGCAAAAATAGGAACTGCTGTTAGGAATATTCGTTTGGTTCATGATAATGTAGAGCAGATCGAAGGAAAAATAGATGGGCAAATGATTGTTATATTAACTAAATTCGTTAAAAAGCAGTAGTTGCTGGTTAGAATTATTGACGAAAAAATATCTAGCTTTTTATAGTTGTTTATTTGCTGTAAAACAAAAAACACTATCTTTGTTAAAAAATTAACACATATGGAATTTAACGAATTTGAAAAAATGGATGAATTTAGAGATAAGCCAAATAATTATATGGCATTATCGATTGTTTCAACAGTGCTAGGATTTTGCTCTTGTATTGGTCTGATTATTGGGATTATTGCTATTGTGATGTCTTCACAATCTAGTAGTAAATTTAAGGATGGAGATTATGAAGGTGCGGTAAAAGCAGCAAAAAACGCTAAGATATTAAGTGTCATAGCCTTGATTGTTTTTGTATTGCATATGATTTATTCATGGTATAGTATTCAACAATTAGGAGGTTGGGACGCTTATATAGAATCGATAAAAGAAGCGATAGATGCAACTCAATGAAAAAAAGAGTAATTAGGCTCTTTTTATGGCTGTTACCTGTTTTTTTTGTTTTTATTTATTACTATCTTTTTGCTAAAGAAAATCGTACAGGTTTATCTTGTGTTTTCTATAATACTACAGGATGGCAGTGCCCGGGCTGTGGAGGACAAAGAGCAGTTTACGCTATTTTCAATGGTGAATTTTTACAGAGTATAAGGTATAATCCGTTGATATATTTTTATCTGATTTTACTGTTTTATTTGTATATTTTAATTGTCGAAGGGTACATATTAAAAAATAAAAAAATATTATTCAAGATCGGAAGAGCACAC